>Ga0214544_1000967_pt1 | contig 57208 bp, 27 predicted proteins | sample CNSS3metaG_FD_160074 | JGI IMG/M metagenome (GOLD analysis project Ga0214544, IMG submission 160074) | Root nodule microbial communities from cowpea collected in UCLA plant growth center, Los Angeles, California, USA - CNSS3 | ecosystem: Host-associated > Plants > Roots > Nodule | place: USA... | reverse complement strand
TTTTTATAAAAAATATTTAATTGATATATGGAACAATAAAAAAATGGGTATGGGTATGGGTATAAGAAAATACCCGTTACCCGGTGGGGATGGGGATGAGTCAAAAGTTGTATACCCGTTGGGTTTGAGGATGGGGATGGGGATGAATTTTTATTATGGGGATGGGGATGGGATCATGATACCCGTACCCGCCCCGCCCCGTTGCCATCCCTATATGCTACCACTATTTTTGTGTCCCCTGTTCTTGCATGTCTATTGTCCCCACGTCATGCCACTTTTGACTCCTTATCCTTCTCCTTCTCCTATTCTTCCTCCTCCTACCCATCATTCTTGTCGTTGTTGTCACCTCTTCTTCCTCCACTTGTTTTTTCTCGCCCTTATTCTCTTCCTCTTTCCACTCATCTCAATTTAAATTATAACAAATATTTCGTCTGATTTGACGGTAAAGTTGCTACACATTTTATCAATGAATTTACAGACAAAATTATTAATGGATTTTGAAAAATACAATTATCGAAAAATTTTTTAAAAAAAATTACAGATAAATTTTAAAAATTTCAATTATCGATGAATTTATTGATGAATTTTTAAAAATACGCATTACCAATAAATTTTACCACGACATAGTGAAAGTTAAAGATGAGACTTTAGGACTCATTGACAAAATTAAAATTTTTGAATTACGAACGATTTTATTGTTTAATATTTCTACCGGTAATTAAAATGTTAAAATATGTCCATAAAATTGGTCAATAAATATTGTTTTACAAATGAATTTTGTTTTTGGTAAAATTTATTGGTATTTGCTACTTTTCCAAACTTTCATGTGTTGGTAAAATTTATCAGTAATATAATATTTTCTTATAATGATTGGTGTGTATTATTTAGTTTCAACAAAATATAGAACATGGCAAAACATATACTAATAAGGTTTTCTTTGAAGTTTTGATAGCCAATAGCTTTAATTTAAAGTTTTAAAATTCGTATCACATGGATCGAATTTCATTTGGATCATAGTTAAATTATTAAACTTTGAAATAATATCTTGACTTATTTATCTTAATAATATTTAGTTTATTATTATATTTTAAATTTTTTTAATTTCCATTCCTTTAAAAGAAAAAATGTTTAAAATTTAAAATAAAATAAAAGCTAATACATGGTGAGAATTTGTGCACCTTTAGTCAGCTATTATAATGTTTAAACATTTTGTACAAAAACTTACTCAATTCTTAAGGTCGATAGAATAACTGTTTAACCTAGCTAATTTTATAAGTATTATCGTTGATTGCATATTATTAATGCTTAAAATATTATTTTCTTATTTAAAAATATATTTTTAACTAAAAAAATATTTCTTCTAATAACAAATTTGTTAACTAACGTTGTTGTTTAACTGTAGTAAAGTATTTTCATCACAAATAAACTTTAAGTAAGTTGCTAGGAATAATTATGTTGTTTAAAAAGTCAAAATTTAAACTTTTTTTTAGAAAGCTCACTTTTAAGTATGTGTTTGGATTTTATTTAAAAAATCACGTTGGATTGAATTCGATTGAATTTAAAAACCAATAACAGATTGTAATTTTAAACTAACTAGAATATAAATTGAATTCAACTTCTAATTGGATTAAAAAACATTAAATATGTTGACATAATATTCAATATATTCTAAAACATTTAAAAATATTAAAAATGGTACGTTTTATGTCTTTTGTATATTAAAAACGAAAAAAATTAAATATATTTTTTTTAAATTCACCGCAACACATTGTTAAACAAATAGTCCTAAAAACATCTGAAATAAACTTAAATAAAATTAGACAATAAATATGAAGAAAAGTGAACTGTTTTGATTTCACATTTTTTAATATGAATCTCATGGTATCCCCACATGCGAATCAGTATTGCATGTGTACGTAATAAATTAAATCTTGCTAATACTAATTTTCATAAAGTTAATTTAATTATAATAAAAATATCGTAAAAACAAACTTGATTATGATTGATACAATAAATATGCCAAACAAGTTTGACCCACTATTTGTCAATATATTAATATTTTAGTTTGTTGAACAAAGAAAGAAAATGTTATTTTATAAACTAAAATCAATAAACAACAAATTTAAAACATTTAAAATTATAATATCAGATGTTTTTTAATTAAAATTAATAGACAATTAAGACATGCAAGTAAGAATAAAATAACAGTAATTTGAAATGAGAAAAACAATTTTTTTTCTTGGATGATGTGTGAATACACTTTGAAAGTATTAAAATTGTTTATTTAAGAAAGTGAAGAAAATAAAAGGTCCACTCTTCCAATTGCTACATCTCCAAGTTGAATGGTATGAAAGTAACTTGCTACCTAGTAAAAAAGTGAGTAAATTATTACCATATTTTAAAATTAATAGTCAGAAACTTAATAATACCGAAAAAAGATTAAAATCATTAATTTATTTAACTAATTTAACCCGAAAACACGTATGTGTAAGATTTTATTTCCTTTTATAATATACGCGCAAACATATTGCCATGATTTCGAGTAATTCCATCAGAAAATATATGCACCGTTAGATGAGTGGACTCAGTATGCAAAACGGACGGAAAATAATCGCTAAGTGGAACCAAAAGCGTGACCAATTTGAATTCAAAATCTAAGTTAACGTTACGATTCCGTAGCTGAGGCTCGGAACTCAAAGCTAACCCCGAACCAAAGCAAAAACCCCATTCTAACTCCGGAAAACAACCACTCTTCTACTCTTCTCACTTTTCTGGGTTCTTTCTTTTTGAATCCTTTGCAGAAGACCCGCATAAAAAAGATCATTTTTTGGGGTTCTCTTCAACTTGGGTATGAACATATTTTGGTTTAGGAACAAAAACTAAGTGCCATCTTGGGTTGTGCTTCTTTTGTGTGATCATTTTGGTTTTCACTCTCATTTCTTAAAACCTTGCAGGAACCGGGTTTTTGGGTTTCTTTTTTATTAATCATGGAGGGTGGTACGATAGATAAGACTCGTGATTTCAACATGGCTTCAAGAAAAGCTGAAGAAGCGGGTCAGTTTGTGATTCCCTCAGACAAGGGTTCACTTTTGCGCTTGTTTGTGTTCCAAGATGTTTACTTGATGATGATTACTGATGAAGAAAAACTTCCATTTAAAATTACGCAGCTTGCAGACGCTATAAGGCAACTCAATGGCTAGAAAGCCTAGTGGGTCCTCTTGGTATATCGAGCCAGCCTACAGAGAGAGAACTCATTTCTTGCTTGAAAAATGGTTTGATTCTTTGCAATGCCATTAACAAGATTCATCCAGGAGCAGTGCCTAAAGTACTAAATTACGATCCTTAATACAATTTATGTTTATTTATTGTATATTCAAATAAAAAGCTATGGTATAGTTAACTGAGTGGTCAATTGGTAGCAGGTTCATATTGGGAAGTTTGAGTTTTTCATTTTTATTCTCTCTTTTTCTTCTCCCCACAAAATGCTTAAACCACTATTTGATGATGTTTTTTTAAGGTTGTGGTTGTGGATAATCAAATGACGTCACAACCACTTACCTGGGATTCTCAGCCATTGCCCGCCTATCAGTATTTCGTAAATTTACGCAACTTTCTTGCTGCAATGGAGGAATTAAATCTTCCGGCTTTTGAAGCTTCTGATCTTGAAAGGGTTTTTTTTTTTTTTTTTTTATAGCTTTCACATTTTCCACTTGCACTTCTAAATAATTCACGCGCAGTGCTTATTTTGATGTATGTAGCTTTGTGCAATTGGTGTAATCTAAAAAGAGAAGGAAAAGCATTTTTATCTATAAATTTGATAGTGCTGTAGCGTTTGATTATAGATGTATGAACAAGTATGTTGGTTATTTATTTTCAGGATACACTAGAGATGGGATCGGCAGCCAAAGTGGTTGATTGCATTTTGGCACTTAAATCGTTTCAAGAGTTGAAGCAGATGAACAATCAGAATGGATACAACAAATACATAAAATCTCCTTTACCTATGAGAATGCATTCAAGACCTGCAGCTGCACCACCCTCTGATGCTTGTAGGCACTTGGATTTGTCTACCACAATGGAAAAGATTCCTCCCTCTGAGAGTAATTTTTCAAATCGAGAAGGTTTAATCTTGATCCCTTAATCTTGTTAATGTATTTGTATGATCTGATATACATCTGAGATGAAGGCGAGCATCACAGGATAATGCAAGCTACCAGAGTTTGCCTGTTGCCATCACTTAAGAGGAAAATCAGTTTGGAATCATGCGACTCTTAATATGCTCTTTCTAAATTTTCACTCAACAATCAATTGTTGACATCATAAAATTTGTTTGAAAAAGAAATCAATTACATGATCGAGTGTGGTTGTAATTTTTTAAAGCTTACTCAATGAATAAAAGAAGACTGGATGTTTTTTATCTGGGCTAATTCATTCTAAATCCTTGAGTGAAAACAATGTAAAACTCCAACATACTATTATTATTCATCTCTTGCTATAATGAAAGAAAGAAAATGTTGTTCTACTTTTTGAAAAAATAAACTATATTTTGTTTTGATTGCATATGATCAGACAATTGTTATTGGTTTTTCCATTTAGACTTTGTTTGATAAACTATCTTTGTATTCTTCTGTGCACTTGAATGATTGTAATTTTCTTGCTACTACTGTTATTTGATGCACAGCAGAAATTGTGGAATTACTTGCCAAGCAACTAGTTGACCGTATGTTAGACGCCAAAGAAAATATTGATGGAAATATCATTGCTTCTCTCCGTAAAGAACACCTGGTAGAGGTAAGTAGTAATCATATGAACAAATAAGTCTAATTGAAAGTAGGATTCAGTCAGCAAATGCCTAAACAAACTTTTTAAGGAATCTGAAAAATGAAAAGTTTCTAATGAAAGGGTTTTACTTTTTCTTTAATATTTTATACTTTATATTTTTGAATTTGGTGTGCTTGTTGGCATTTTTCTTAAAATTAACATACTGAAATAAGAAGTAGATTGATTAGCCATCAAGTGTTCTATCTACCACCTAATTTCTTTCAAATATTGCAGGATCCAATAAAGGTTTTTAATCAGATAATGGCATGTTGTAATGGGGAACAACCACCTACAAGATTGCGTGAGGTTAGTTTGAGTATATCAAATTTAGGCTGGTTTGGATGAGTATTGTTCTCCCATCCTTCTTGCTGAAATTGCGTGGGATTAAGATAAAAAATTGCCAACAATCATACTTGGTTTCGTAAGCCAAAGAGCCAATATTGTGGTTAGAGTGAATGAGTTTATATTGATTCATAGAACTTACCACTATTGGCTGCCAACTTGAAGTCGTCTTAAAGGACAACTGAATAAGGCTTATCTGTCTTTCTAGCCTAGCATTCACTTATATTAAACTTTGCAAGATTCTGAAACGAACATTGATGATATCATGGTTTATTGTCAATATTCTCTTTGCCTCAGCTGTCGCTATTATTCTTGACCTAATGTAATTGCCATTGCTTCTTAAGGATTTTGATAAAGAACAGGGGTTATCACTTCATTCCACATCTACACAATCTGATGTTTTATCTGCTCCTGACAATTCTAAGGTACCTTTTCTTTTCTGTAATATATTTCATACTAGAATAGTTACGAATGATGGTTAAAACATAGAGTAGCAGTGAATAATTATGTTCGAAGGAAAGAATTGAAATGATTATCATAGTTTGACATGTTAATGTGGCTTACCAAATTTTATCCCATAAAAAAATGTGTTTTTACCACAACATTTAGATCATCAGTTTTGTAATGCACTGGGTATAATTTATCTCAATTTTGGATTCTAATTTGCCCAATTTGCAATTTGTACAGCGTTGCCAAACTTGTCCCGGAAAATGCAAGTGCAGCCAGGAGCATCTCTTAAACATGCAGGAAAAAGAACTTGTGGTATGCATTTGTACAACTTGTTTCACTTTAAGCAACGAATTGGAGTTATTTTAATTATAAATCAAAATGTAGAACTATGCTCAGTGTAGGAGGGCTGAATTACAATTTAACAAACAGATAAAACAACTGAGAAGGTTATTGCAAAATACTGTGTCTCGCTACTCTTTATAGTAATTTTTGTCTCACTGAAACTTCAATTGCTTTTGTTGCTTGTATACTGTTTCTAGAGTAAAGAAGAGGGAAAACATCACATTCAGTGCAATAGATATGCAATAAACGAGAGTGATATCTGATGTATAAACTTGTTCTCTAGTGATTTAGGAAATATGAAGGCAATTGTCCTTTTTGTGCCAGGTCGTAAAAATCTGGTTATTTCTGATATTCTTTCCAAGTAGAACCTAAAGGGATAGTACTGAGATAATTCTTTGTTAGAAACACAGATTGGGTCTACTGCTTTTGTTGAGGTGTGTAAATTTCTTTTTTCAGGATCTCAAGGCTTTGAAGTTGAAAATTAAGAAAGAGTTTGAAGAGATGCAGTCACAGTTTCAAGGATTTTTTTATGACATTGGTATGAATAACCATTAACTTTGCCAGTTTTTTTTAAACCTCATCGTTGGCAAAATAAGACTTAGTTGCTTTTCTTTGCTTACTTTCAATGGCTCCTCACTATAAAAATGATGCATGTTGCTTGAGTTAAATGAGACAAACATCAATCACTGTATATCCCAATGATTTTAAACTTCATCTTTCTGTTACTTAGCTTTTTGGGGTTGGTGGGATGACTTTCTAGAAAATAAAAATTAATGGGGGTGATGGTCAGGTTAAAGAAATGTATGTGTTTTAAGAGGTGAATTTCTACTCTGTACCTGTCTATACAAAATGACCTTTGCTTCTGAAAACTCTGTTAATAGTCCTGTGTTATGTTGCTTCATGAATTCAGGAAGTCAAATACAGGAGATGTCAACTAAAGCTATTGGATATCACAGAGTAGTAGAAGAGAATAGGAAACTATACAATATGGTCCAAGATTTGAAAGGTTGAAATACTTTTAGTTTTGATTATGTTTAATGTATAATGCCACTTTCTTTTTGTGTATTCTTAACAATAAGCTAGTTTTGAACTCAGGTAATATTCGAGTTTACTGCAGAATCAGGCCATCATTCCGGGCTGAATCAAGGAATATTGTTGATTTTATTGGGGAAGATGGTTCTCTATTCATTTTAGATCCATCAAAAACACTCAGAGATGGAAGGAAACTTTTTCAGTTTAATCGTGTTTTTGGTCCAACGGCTGGCCAAGGTAGAGTTCCTGAAACCAATAGTATTTTGAAACCAGTGTGACTACCTTTTTCTTTTACCATCTTTTTGTTGAAATTTACCGATTTGTACTCAGATGAGGTTTACAAGGATACTCAACCATTGATTAGATCTGTGATGGATGGATACAATGTTTGTATTTTTGCTTATGGCCAAACTGGGTCTGGGAAGACTCACACCATGGTAAGATACTGAATATCACTCTGCTTCAGTTCCATCATGATGTGTTGTTTAAATTGATTCTAAAAGAAGAAAACCAAATGAAAATTGCATTTCAGATAGGAAATAAACTAATATTGCATTACTATTGTGGCCACTGGTCAATGCAAGAACCTGCATGCAACGACTGTTCATTATGTTTACAGACTGAAAACCTAGATGATTCAATAAAATATTTTTTTTTTGCTGCAGAGTGGTCCTTCAGGTGGAACATTTAAGGATATGGGAATCAATTATCTGGCTCTTAATGATCTGTTTCAAATGTCTAATGAAAGGAATGACATCATAACTTATGACATTTATGTTCAAATGGTTGAGATTTACAATGAACAAGTTAGAGATCTACTTGCAGAAGACAAAACTGACAACAAATATCCTTTTCATATTCATTTACATTTTCACACTGTTCTAAATAAATAAGCAAGAGCAGGTTTTATTCATAGTCCGCTGATCTTAATATTTGTAAGTAATTTGTCTCCTTAACTAAACCTTAAATTAGAAATCCGGAGCTGCAATGACGATGGGATGAGCCTTCCAGATGCTAAATTGCGTCCTGTGAAGTCTACAAATGATGTTATGACCCTTATGAAACTTGGTGAGGTTAATCGCGCTGTCAGTTCGACTGCAATGAACAACAGGAGTAGTCGTTCCCACAGGTGAATTTCTGCTTTTCTTATATATATGTATATATATTGATATTATCTGAGGTTGTTTGAGGCACTGATAAGGCTGATCAACGTGTCTCAGTGTACTTACTGTGCATGTTCATGGCAAAGATACATCCGGGAGCTCCATTCGCAGTTGCTTGCACTTGGTAGACCTAGCTGGAAGTGAACGAGTAGACAAGTCTGAAGTTACAGGGGAAAGACTAAAGGAAGCACAATTTATTAACAAATCTCTTTCTTGTTTGGGAGATGTGATCACAGCCCTGGCTCAAAAGAATTCTCACATACCTTACAGGAACAGCAAACTCACTCTTCTTTTGCAAGACTCCTTAGGTGCATGCTAATGTCATTTTCATTTCTCTCTTCCAATTCCAGCTTTTTCACTTTTGTAGAAGTCCACCATTGTAGGGTGAGATGATGTCACAGAAAAGCTTTGGGGACTCTACTTTTATTTTTCTAACCACATGACTAAATGTTCGTTAGTAATGCGTTTTCTCTTGCAAATTTTGCATTAGGTGGACATGCAAAAACATTGATGTTTGCTCACGTGAGTCCGGAAGCAGATTCCTTTGGTGAAACAGTGAGTACTTTAAAGTTTGCTCAGAGGGTTTCCACTGTGGAACTTGGGGCAGCCCGTTTGAACAAAGAAAGCAGTGAGGTTATGCAACTTAAAGAACAGGTTAGAATGTAAATTTGTTGCCCAAACATTTTGTAACTTTTCTCAAGCCTGAGAATTAGACCCTCACTCAGTATCATTAAAATATGCTAAGAGTTGAAGTGTTGAGAATCACTCTGTTCTAAAATCAAATAAAGTCAAAGTGATTGAGTTTCCCTCTATTTCACATGAATACTAGGTTGAGAACCTTAAGATTGCATTGGCAACCAAGGATGCTCAGAGAATGTTCCAAAGAAATAGAGAGCCGCACACTCCATCAGAGAAAACTCCATTGCCCTCTCGGAGACTTAGCATTGAGAACTGCAGCGCCATACAGACCGATAAATCTGTGAGTAGAGAGGATAGAAGTGGAGCTAAATCACCACTTTTGTTACCTCGTTCCAGAAGATTAAGTTTGGAAGGTCCAAAAACTATCAAGAAAGATGGTCTACAGTATGAGCCAGTATCAATGCAGAAATATCGCCCAATGCAAGATGTAGAGGCCGTGTCAAAACTAAATGGCCAGTTCAGCAGTGGCAATGCCAAAACCCCTCGAAGTCCTACAAGCATTTCCTATCAAACGAGATTGATAAAATTAAATGATGGCATGCAAGTTCATCCTATTAAACTGCCTCAAACACCTGAACCATCCGTTCGGGATGGAAATGATGCACATGCCTCTAAGGTGATGGGTAGCACAAATGGCAAAGGATCCCAAATAAGAAGATCCTTGAGAACAATTGGGAAACTGATCAATGGCCCTGATAAGAGGTGTGTTCTATGTTCTAACTGTTAACTTATATGAGAATTTTCTTATAAGAAGTCAAGTGTATAAGTTGATCTTAACTTATGGAGAAGTTTAATTTTTTTAGTTTCTTTTCTTTTCTGGAAGTGTTTATGAAGATTATCCATATGTGATCCTAGAGTTTTAAGCTTCCTCTGTGAAAATATGCAGGAGCCAACATGTTGAAGTGAAGTCACCCATGAAGGGTACTAGCCATAGAAATCATGTAAAATCACCCATCAGGGGCACTGGCTATACGAATAATGTAAAATCACCAATTTCAGCTGTTGACAAAACGAATAGGAGAAAATCTCTAACTGGGATTCAAGCACCACTGCCAAGCAACTCACGTAGATCTTCACTTGGAGGAAAGCCAGTAGCAGCATGTAAGTTAAACCTATAGAACTGCTATTTTACATTGATGCTGTTATTCAAAATACTAAGACAATAGTTTTGTGTCATATATCTGAAGATGATGACAAGGAGACAAATGCTAGAACTCCTCCAAATCCTCATTCAGACACCAAGACTTCAAAACGGTGGCTGTAATCAGTGACAGTGGTGCTTCGACTTGAAGCATACCAACATTTCTTCTTCTGACTTAGTTTAGAACAAGCTCCACTTTGATGGGGAGAGTTTTGGTTTCATGATCAAGTTAACAACAGTGTAAAAAATGTCACTGAGTATTTATCTCTCTGTCTCTTTCCAAAGGGTCTTTCTTTGTAATTACAAAACATCAAGAAACTCAAAAAATGAAATTAAAAATTTTCAAGCTCGTGCATGTCTGAAGTTCTTCTTTACTCTAGCAACAAGTGGTGGCCTGTGTATCACATCAAGGTCGCAGAACACTGTTTATGAACGTAAATGGTAATAATTTTGAGACAACATAGTATGGTGGGAAAGTTTTGTACGTAATATGGAGCCCAATTCCAGTTGCCCACATGGGTGGAGTCTTGGAATAGAGGACTATCGTGTGATAACGTGACAAGTTGAGTCATTTTCTCTCGTTAAGATAGAAATCTAAAAAAATGGGCCATGAACTACCAAAATTTTTCCAATGGTTATTATTATTTGTTGTAGGAAAAGATAGGAAGAGAGATAGACAAACATAGGAGTAAATTATATTAAGCACTTTATGAAATTGCAATATATCCAAATATGCTTTGTTCTGAAATATTAGACTTTTGTGATGTGAATCACAATTGGATTCTCCCACCACAATTACATAGGAAAAGGTATTAGGAGTTCGATTTACATCAATTCATTCATAATTTCATAATTGATTCTTATAATAATTTAATAATTTGTTTAGAAAAAGTGTATATTGAATATTTATATTATAATAGGAATATAAACAGATAGAAAAGTGTATATTGAATATTTATATCAATTAATTCTTAATAATCATTTAATAAAATTGAATATTTCTATTATAATAGGAATGAATATATCTCCCATTATTACTATAACTCAACAAGTTGAGTGGATAAGTAAAAGTAGAAAAACAAACAATTTAATTTAAATGACCATCTAGTAAATTTGTGTTTATTTGGTATGACTGATTTTTTTTGTTAAGACTTTTTTTTATGGGATATACATTGGGGATATTTATTTCCAATTAGTCATCAACAATTCCTTATAAGAGAGGATATCACTTCCGACCAAAAACTTGTAAGACTTTAAACTCATATCTAATTAAAGTCCTAATAATTTTCTCCTCAAGATTAAGTTTTACAATGTATTTTTAGTACAATAAAACATATTTGTCTCTCACTTATCCCAAATCATTTTTTGTAGGTTAGTCTAGTTTAATGGTTAGTGAAGGGACTATTTTTTTCAAATTGAAAAAAGTAAATATTTAAATAATAATAATAATAATAATTATTATTATTATTATTATTATTATTTTAAATTAAAAATAAAATATAAACTTTTGAAGTTTAAAATATTACTAAAATTCGTTTTCATTTTAGATATATAATGATTTAATATATAAATTATAATACATGGATATATTTTACCACTTTTATATTTAAAAATATGATTATTAATGTATTTGATTCATAAACTAGTAAGTTTATGAAATTGTGAACTTCACTCATGGATATAAAAGAAAAGTAGTAATTTAGTCCACAATTTTCTTTTAATTTGATCCGGCATTTTTTTTACAAGACTTTTAGAGATCAAACCCATTTTCATATCTCTATTAATAATGAATATTGGAAAACAAGATAAAATGAGTAAAACAAGTTGAGTATAATATTTTAATTTCTATTGGAAATAGATTTTTAAAAAAAAACATTTGGTAAAAAGCACTACAATTGTGATTAAAACCCTCATCATACATTGTCTTGGTAAATGTTGAAAAAATAATTAACATTACAAAATATTCAACATAAGTCAATCCATAATACTAAAGTCTGTTCCAAAGCACCTGACTAAACGACATAGTTAAACTTACAAATCCATATAATAGTTATTTCAATACAAATTATAGTACAAAATGTGTATTTTTTATGACAATATATTAAGAAAACAAGGATAAGATATTTTCATGTAGTGTTGCAACAAACAATGCATGTTGTGAGCTTTCCCCATCATAGTTTATTACCGTTAGTGGTCCCCACTGAATCTGCTTAACATGTCACATGTCAGCAATGGAGTTTCCGTGCTGAGATTCAATAATGGCTGCAACAACAGAAGAATCATCACATGTTCAAATGCAACTACGCAATCCTCGACTATAACGTTGTCACTGTTCTAAGAACAACATAGTTGCTTGTTACTGGTACAACATATTCCTGTGATGCATTTCTGTAACACTTCAAGCATTGCCACCTTCAACTTTGTATCATTATACACATTACTACATATTCTCTTCATCAATGAACATGTCGTATAATTAGCCTTAGAAATTAAGAAGAACAAAAAAAGAAAACACTATCTTTTGGCACAATTTTAGGTTCCGTCCGTACGTGGCAGGGTTGGATGTTAACTCGAAATCAAATAGGTGGCAGCTTTGCACTGCTGTTATTAGCTTTCTTGGATTCTCATTTGTCCTTTTTTTTTTTGTTATCTCCAAAAGATTTTAACTTTGTAACATGACATGTTTGAATTTTATAAATCACAAGAAAAAGGTAAATTTTAAGACTTGATTATAATTGATAAAGGAATATTTGGAACCCAGAGTATTAGAAACCAAAAGATTCCCACAGTAGAAATTTTGGCATGATCAAACATTAACATTTGAAACCATCAATGGATGATTGAATTTGAAGTGACCAATGTTTAGATAAAGTCTTTTAACACAAAAAGTGAGGGAATCACAAATTATAGCTTTTACTTACACATTTCGGTATACATTTCTATATGCTTGCTGTACACAGCAGGTCGCACTATGAAATTCGCAGTATGATCAATACTTTTCAGAAAAAAGAAAAAAGAAAACTGCTGTACACATTAAAGAATGAATATGTTGATGAAACCATTGAATTTCACATTGGTTGGTGCTGAAGATTGGGTTTTGATTTGGAGAGTGTATACTCATAAGCTCGATGCAACCTTTTTCTGAATCTTCCGAGGTCTAATATGACATTTTGGCTGTCAAGGTAGATCTTTTTTGTGTATTCCCACCCCTTCTTGTTAATGCTTGTAGGGTCTCTTAGAATAGGGTCATTTTTATCGTATTTCTCATACAGAGTGCTCTCTCTAGGATGAATTTCATAACCAATGTATTTCAAGCCAAGTTTCTTTGCAGGTTCTCCGTAATAAGTTTCTGCTGCCCATGTGGTTCCAAGAGGAACAACTTGTATAAACACAGAGCCAGGTCTCAAGAACATGAAATGAGTCATTGCTGCTCCATGAACACCAATCATCACATCACTTGCATTAAGAGTCCTATAAATCTTGGCCATTTCTGTTGTGCTGTCTGGTTTTAAAACTTTCACCATAAACCCGATTTCCTTCGCCATCTTCACCAACAAATTCTCATTGGTTATGGCTCTTGACCCACTTCTAGAGAGAATAACCAGCTTTGGTTTCTTCATTGGATTTTCTTGCACTTGTTGATCAATATACTCATAGGTTTCTGATGATTGAGATAAAGAGGCTTGTTGTTCTCTTAATTTCTCTTGTGCTTTTCTTTCCTCCTTCTGAATCAAACCCCTGATCCTAGGCCAATAAGCTTGGTCCAAAAGGTTTCTAAAATCAACAATGCTCTTGTTATCCCTCATCAATGCAGAATCCACAGTTAGCTCATCATGGATTCTGAGACCAACTATGGCTTCTGGGAAGCAATGAGTTCTATTGTCTCCTCTAAAATCAATCGGTGGAAAATCTGATAGCCGAGAAAGAATGTCTCCATACTTCATGATCCACCAACTATGGTATTCAAGAATCACAAACACGACCCTCTTCTTGAAATGCTGTGAAGTAATGAACAAGGGTATGATTCCATCATTGAATTCATGATAAACATTGCCAGTGTAGCCCCCATTAGAGAAGAACACCGCTGGAACATCGTGCTGGACATCACAACCACCAGCACCATTTACCTTCTTTGAGATAAGGTTCAATTCATCAATGGTGTTCATAACACTTGTCTCCCATTTTCGAGTGTATGGCTTTATCTTTTCATGTTGGAGTTCCTCTTCAACAGAAACATTATCAGAGCTCCTCGGACTGTAGAGTAATATCGAAGACGAAGCAGAGTGTGTTCTCACATCACCTTTCATCACACAAACATCAGAACGAAAACCACTTCTATCACAGCATATTCTTCCTGCGTTACCAAAAGAGCACAAAAATTATTCGGAGAAAATAACACGAAAACAACAAAACAAGCATAATTTTCCAAAATTTATCATTAAAAAAAAAGGCAATCATTAAAACCAATCAACAACACGAACTTTTTCAGTAAAACACACAAATTCCATTTCTCGCTAGGTGAATTTAGTCAGCCATAAACTAAACCAAGTAAAATCCACGGGGCTACCCTTTTTCAATGATTATATTTGGTAATCCACGTAAAAATACAAACAAACACCACAAGCAAACAAAAAGAACGACTGGTTAGAAGGACAGAGAACAGGAATTAATATCACTCACCAGCAGAAACAGAAGAGCAACTAGAATCCGTCACATCAACCCCATCTGAGTTCCCATCATTTTCAATAGGGGGGGAGTCTGAAAAGAAGAAAAGAAGATCAGCACAAAGAGCAAGCAACAACAACAGAGCCAAAAAAAAAAGGAAAACCTTGAGAGATGAAGGTAGGTGGTTGCTTACACAAGTGAGAGAAAGAGAAGGAGATGGGAAGGAAAAGAGGAGCAAAGACGTAGCAGCAAGAGAGGAAGGTGATGAGAAGGAGGAAAGACAAGAGCTTGGGCCTGGTTCTCTTGATGTAGTAGGCAGAGGTTGAGCAATCCAAGGTGATGATGGTGTGCGAGTCTTCATCTCTGGTGGAGTCTGCATTAGGCTTTCTGGGTTGATGGGAACGGTGATAGTGTACCATGGTGTTGTCAAAGCAAAGCTACAATCTTTGTGTGTTTTTGCGGTGTAAAGAAGCTGAGGGAGAGGGAAAAGCTTAAAAAGTTCCAATGGGTGCACAACAACACAAGAGAGGAACAAAACAAAACAGAACAAAACAGTGTTTTAGGCAAATGGTATTTGTTGGTTTGTGGAGAGAGAAGATGAAGATGAAGAAGGTGGTTTGGTTTTGATGGTATGAAGAAGAGTGAGGGAGGGAATGAAAGAAAGGAATAAAAGGAGAGAAAAGAGAGGCGTGAAAAGGAAGATATGTGGGTGGAAAAACGAGTTAGAGAGAAAGAAAGAAAGAAGAAATGTTTGATTTGGTAAGGAAAGTGAGAGGCTGGTTTTGGCTGGCTGTGGTAGGAGCAAAGCTAGCAGGCAACAGTCAACTTCGTCAGCCGCGTCTGAATAAGAACACGCCGCTACCTAGGTAAGCTTCTTCTCGGATATAAATACACTTAAATTTTACATAGTCAATTAAGAAACTTAACCTTAAATCATATTTTTATGGTTTAATCAAGGTGTCAGGTTGGTTCAGTGGATATAGTTCCATACTCTAGATCAAGGTCTCTAACTACAGTTTTTTTTTAGTTTTAATTAATTTATTTTCATATTATACATGAGTTTAATTTTGATTTCAGTTTCCTGAACAAATATTAAAATATCTGAACATAACTTATGCAATTAAAAATATCTTTTAAGATATTTTTTTCTCACAAACTCAAATAATCTAATTATTATAAATCTCAATTAAATTAAGAGTTATGTTAACTGATGTTCTAAAATTACTGTTTGAGGTATAATTAATGAACATTAAAATTATATAAAAGTTCATGTAATATTAAATGAATTAGGACTTTAATAATTATTAGTATACTTTTATTTTATTTATTTGGAGGATAAAAATGTTTATACATATTATATATCTCTAATGGATAATTTATTTGTTACACACAAAACAAAAATTAAAAAATAATAAAATAATTATATTTTAATATTATTAAAAATATATATAATTAAATGTAAAAAAAAAACTTAAATTAACAGAAAATAAAATATTGTTTGTTTTTTTAATAAAAAAATAACATAATATTGGTTGTATTAAAAATATAAATAACATTTTACTTTCTATTAATTTATTTATTTATTATGTTTAAATATATAATTTTTTAGCAACATTAAAATATAATTATTTTATTATTTAATTTTTTTATTAAATAAATTATCAATTATAGATTTATAACACTTATAAGTATTTTTGTCTTCTAAATAAAGTAAAAGTACACTAATAATTATTGAAGAATGCTAACCAATGCTCTTAAGGCATTGATTAAGAAATCATTAATATGCATTGATACTATTATTTTTACATGGAAAACTGAAATAATTAAATACATTAATTAAAATAGTATAAATACATATTACAATTTTTTTAAAAGACAAAAATACCTTTTTCATTTGTAGACAATAACTTTTTGAGACAAAACAAGAACTTTGAAATTTTTAAACATAAATATATACTCATCAAGATGCTAATCAATTCTCAAACACGAGTTAAGAATAATTAATAAACATTAAATTTTATAAAAGTTCATTGTAAGTGTGACACTAATGAATTTTGACATCAATAATCATTAATGTAGTTTTAGAGGACAAAAATGTCTACAAATATTATACAATTTATTTTATGCATACAAAATAAATTAAAAAATAATTAAACAATAAAATAATTTTAAAATTGTTCTACTGTTTCTCTCTCCTTTTAACCTTTTCCCTTTTACTTTATTGTTATTCAACATTGAAATATAATTAAACTTAAAAGAAACTTAAGTTAGTATAAGAAAAAAATAAACAAAATTTTTTAAAAAAGTAAGCAACTAGATATATAAAAATCAAGTAATAAAATATTAAACATTTAAAATTCTTTTATTTTTTAATTTTTTTCGTTTGTATTAAAGAAATGATTAATTTATCAACTATAATAAAATTATTAATTTTTTTATGTATGAAATAAAACTACATTAATAATTATTGAAGTCAAAATTCATATATCATAATCAATCAATTATATCTGTATAACACTAATAATACTTATAAATTTATATTATTTTAATTAGAACAATTAATTATTTCAAATTTCAACATTATTATAGTAGAATTAATAATGATTAATTATACTTTAAACAGTGTCATTAATTAACATTTCCCTCTTCTAACATAATCAAGAGAATTAATTAAGGACAGTCATGAAATTAACATTACAAGATTACTATTTATTATTTATTGTATAAAAAATTTATATTAATGCTATTTATGAACATTTATAACAAATTGCTTCTTTTAATTTATTTTTGCTGTGTTATTTTATTTTAATTATTTTCATACATATTATTCAAAATATCAAAGAATAAAATCGAATAATTATATATATATATATATATATATATATATATATATATATATATATATATATATATATATATATATATTATAAACTCCTCTCAGTCCTAATCATCATTTCATTTTAACTGCCACAACTACTAGAAAACAATTAAAATTAAGTTAGTATTAAATAGAAACGGTTTCTGAAATAATATCATTTAATGTGATACAAAATCAATAAAAGCCAATAAATTTATTATTAATTGTAGTTTATAATTATTTAATAATATAAGATTTTATATATATTTTTTATAAAATTTACGTTATCATAACAACTCGGTTAAACTGACATTTTATAATTTAATAATAATTTCTCACAATTTATTGAGAAAAGAATTAAAGTCAAGGTAGTATTAAATAAAACGTGTTTCTGAAATAATATCATTTAATCTGATACAAACAATTAAATAAAAGTATTCAATAAATTTATCATTAGTTATAGTTTTTAATTATTTAATAATATAAGATTTTATGTTTTTCAAGCTAACGTAGCTAACATTTCATAGTTGAATAATAATTTTTCATCGCATGAAATAATTATTGAAAAGAAAGTCAAAATGAAACAAAATAAATTCATATTCAAGAAAATTAAAAACAACTCAATTATAAAAAAAAAAAACTGAAAAAAAAAAAAGGAGTTGAGTTTAAATCTATTATAAAAAAAAATCTAGTCTGGAATAACATAAGAAAGAGGCTTAAATCGTTGAAATTTGTGTCTTTTATCAATCTACAAATTTACTTGCATAATAATTTGTTTCACAAAAAAAAAATGTGAAATATAATATTTTATATTGTCAATAAGTTATGATTTTTAGTTAAAATATTTGTTTGATTAAGAAGAAGTAAGCTATAAGATAAAGAAGGTATACACAATTTATCAAACATTATAATTTTCAATGGAATTATCATTCACTAAGTTACACATGGTTGTTAATGCACTTAGTTAAAAATAATATATGTATAAAACAATATATGTATGATGATGAAGGAATTAGAATTGTTTAAAGTTTCTAAAAATGTGAGTTTGGATTTGATGAAGGGATATGATTACATCGCTTGCAACATATTAGTTATGACTAAATACTTTTTTTTTGGTATGTTTAATAAAAAAAATTGTATAAACTTAATTTGAGACGTGTCAAAGATTTGTTAGGTGTTGATCAAGTCGAAGTATTTCTTTTTTTTTGTTAAATTTGATGAGATGTTGAAGTTTAGATAAAGAGTATGCGTAAAATAACATCTCTATAAATTTTGTTATCTATTTGTTACGGAAAAAGTGAGACTTGATGTTGTATGAGTCATCTTAAAACATTAGACGAAGAACATTTATTTTGTATTAGTAAAATTGAAGATTTCCATGTAGAAAACACATTTGTTTATCAAAGAAGTAATAAGATTGTATGAAATAGTTGCTAGAACACATTTTCTCTAAGTCTCTATGGTTATAGAATAATCAAGATTCTATTGGGATATGTGAGGTTATATAATTAAGGAAAAAATAAGTTAAGGACTAAATTGGATCAAACAAACTTTTGTAAAGCAAAAATTTCTAGAAGTTAAAGTATTTTTTGAAATGTGGGAGGATTCACTAATGATAAATTCTTAATGGAAACTTACTTTTTAACAAATTTTTGTTGACAAACTTTTAACAATATATACTTGAGAGCGTTTCAATGGATGTAAGAAAAGTTTGATGTAATTTGTATAGAGAAAAAAAATTTTCTTGTGCTAAAAAGCTAACTTTGTCAAAAAAAAAAAATTCTAGTATAAGAGGTTCAAAATATGAAATGATTTTCATGATAAAAATCATTCATTTTTTTATAATAGATTTTCTTTTGCCTATTTTATCATAGATTTAGTGTTACCCCTTATAGTTTTCTTTCCTTTTTTATTTTTTAATAAAAATTGAACATAAGGACAGTAATGTCTAAAAAAATACATTTAAATTTATTTTAAAATAGTAAAACTGTTTGGAACTAACTTTTTCTATACTATTTTTATATTATACCTCAGCCAAGACGCATCGAATAAAGCTGAAACAAAACAATTTTTTTCGTAGGAATTGATTCTTTTTTTAAACAATTAGAAAAAAATCCGCAAAAAGAAAAATACAAAATGAATATTGCAATATTTCTTTTCTTCCTTTGCGTTTGGAAATTGTCTTATGAAGTGCGCGGAACAACCTTATTAAACGCGCCTTTGAGCGCGTGAGCATCAAATCAACATCCACCTCATTTTTCCCATATGTCTACTCAAATTCAAGGTTAGTCAAAATTATGATGAATACTCATGTTAATTATTTATTAATCAGCCCCAATCATCATTATTCTTCTCATCTTAAGATATAGATTCTTTTCTTGCATGGCCAATTCAAAAAACATTTGAGAAACAAAGGGTCAAAAGTAATAAAAAAATAGTTACCAAAATTTTAAATTTATATTTTTAAGCTTTTCCACCTTCGGTTACCTATATTATATACTCATATAATTTTTATTATTATACCAAGTTTCTTGACCTAACACCTTTTAGAGTTAATTAATATTTATATATTATCAGATTTGAAATTTAAAACCTCTCTCACAATATTTAAATATATATTTTTCTCTCAACCTCTCATATATTTTTTAATTAAGTAAAAGTTACAAATTATAAAACAGGTAACACCTCAAATATAATTAATTTTAATAATAATATTTTGATTGACTTCAAATCGAAACTATTTTCAATAATCTTTGACAAAGTTATTGATTACTTTTATTTGTACGTTGTGGTGTTTCTTTTCATTAATGTATTACAATTAATATAAAACACTTAATTAATTTTTTAGTTTTTTATTTCATTTAATTATAAATAAAATGTGTAACTAGAAATGAGATAATAAGAAAGAAGAAAGAGCGTGGAAGGAATAAGGAGACTGTTTCAAAGCCATCGCATGAATGCAGAATAAACAGTCACTTCTGTCAAAAACAATTGATTACGCCATTAGTGTCTGAAGGAACCTGTTAATAATTGAATTATCTATGGGTTTTTTAACAAAATATTTAATTTATTTTCTTTTTATTTTATTCATTCTTTCGTTCTTCACGTTTCTGAAATTGTACAGAGTGTAAATATAGTTTATCGATTTTTTAAAGTAGTATCGATGAAAGAGATTATGAGCATAACACCTACAAAAATTGAATAAAAATAAAATCTTCATATAATCAAATAGTCCGATCAAGAGAGATAAAAAATAAATATCCAGTTTTAATTTTTACATAAAATTTAGATATTTTACTAAATTTTCATTATTTTTTTATATATTAGATGTATACAAATTTAATATTTTTTAATTTAATTTTTATAATTGATTTTTTTTACTGTTATATTATCTTATTGTTTAATAATATATCATTTTAATATTTTAATAAGATAATAAATCAGTTGACACGTTTAAGGTGTCGTTTACTCTTAGAATCGACGTTTTATTCTGAAAATGTCCTCATCCATTGAAAGAGATATATAAATTATTATTAACTTTGGTCTTATAAAATTTGGACTACTTGGACATTAGTAAAGAAGGAATAATTTTATTTATTATATTATCAGTACTTTAATTTTTTTATATAATTTAGCTTTATCTTATTTATCTTTTTTCAGTTTGATTAATATTTTTTATTCTTTAAAGTCTTTTACTTAACTTTCTTATAAATGCGGTGACTTCATGGAATTTATGCTTATGTTTATTTACTTTTGAATTAATTATAATAATAAAAATTTTACGTTACAAAAAATTTTTTAATTAAAAATCAATTTTATAAAAAAAAATAGTCACTATAATGACTAATTTAAATATTAATTTACAAAACAAAAAATTATTAGTTATTAAAATAGTCAATATTATAAATAAAAAATTATAATTGATTACTAAATTGATTACTAATAATTAGAGACTAATTTATAAATTAATTTATTTTGGTAGCCAAAATTTAGATAGTTAATTTTTAGTGACCAATTTTCTTTGGTATTTAAAATCATGATAGTTAATTTTAAAAACTAATTTATGTACCAATAATAACTTTTTATTCATAATAGTGACTAATTTAATAACCAATAATTTTTAGTTTTGAAAATTGATATCTAAATTGGTCAGTATATAGTTACTAATAATTATTAGTCACTATTTAAAAGTTTTCTTGTAGTGTGACATTATAAATATAATTTTAAGCTTTATAGTAATAAATTAATATTGAAATTTATCATTTTTCATTAAATTTATAAAATCTTAAGGAAAAATTATTATCTGAAGTAAAAATTATATTATATTACTAAGTTAAATAAAAAATTACAATTGTACTTGTTTTATATTAAAATGTTTTATTTATATGTTCACCCAAAAACACAAACATGATTAAAATCCAATCTCTAAAAATGTATTTAGGAAGTAAAATGAGATGTCTATGATTAAGCCATGAGAATTGAGCTAAGAGAGATGTGTTATGTGATATATAGACATTTGATTATTGATATAAATTGTTGGTTTTGAGCTCATGATGTTAATTGTTACGTGTATTATGTTTTGAATTTTCACTAGTTTAACTTTTGTTTTGTATAATGTTGTGGTTTTCGACCTATAATAATAATATGTTATACACGAGTAAAGGAACATGCACATGACAGTGGTGAGCAATAATAATACTGCAAAGATTTGAAATATTAAAAAAGATAGTATATATATATATATATATATATATATATATATATATATATATATATATATATATATATATTAATTCCTGTTATTAGAATTATGTTATTAGTATTATGTGATGATATAATTAATTTAATAATATCTGTAATCAGGATCTTTACAATAAAAAATACAAAATAAAAATTATAAATTGAACCTAAGAAAAAGTCTAAAATTTGCTGTCATTATCTTTGTATTATGTTATACGAATAATATATATTTATTTAGCTATACATACGATTTTAGGTATCTTTTAAGGTAAGAATTAACAGTTTTTTATATCAGTTGTTAAATATTTACTTATGTATTAACATTTTGCACATATTTACTGGTGTATCTGTCAGAATAGGTCATAACATGCGAGTCAACTTAGTCTATTACAGGTTCGAGTCAGATTGGATTAAAAAAAATAAAAAATTTCAATACAGGCCAAAATTGGACCCGACTCACTAAGAACCCGACTCACGCATGTTGAACACGTGCTCACCAACCTACCCATAAATTTTAAATTTTAAATTATATTATAAAAATAAAAATCTTAAATGCTCTTCTCTCTCTAATTCTCTCTCTAAACTAGTGTAATTGATCCATTTTTGACAAAATAAATTATATAACTTTATATAGATATTTAGAACAAATACTAAAAGTATATAAAATAAAAATTCAAAAAGTAAACACTAGAATCAAAGTTATCAACTTAATACCACTTTTTTTTTTCTTTTAGTACATTTTCTTTTAGTTAAAAGTAATCTCAGTGAAACTATGAACTTGTAATATGCTTTAACTTTATTTAGATTTTAATCAAAATTATAACTTAGTTTTTTTTAGAATTGAAGAAAAAATTATTATTTTTTAATTAAGTGAGTCAATCCGTTTAATCCACCAACCTGTGGTAATTTTTTAAGCTTGCTAATAAGTGAGCCGGATTGGATTGACTCACTAAATGACCAACTCGTGGTGGGTCGAACCGGGTGATGATCCATTTTGACAACTCTATTTACTGTGCAAAAGGATTAGGAAGAGATGAATAAGATGTCTTTCATGTGTTCCGTGTTCCTTTCATGATGATGGAGAAGGGGGATGACGAGAGAGGATTAACAACATTCCTATGAAATATCATCCTGCTATATATGGTGAGATTAAAGGATAATGTAGGAAAAATTACTAAATTATTCTCGTTACTATTAAAAAAACATAAAATCTCCATGTAAATAAATTTTTTCCTATCTAAACATTTAATATGTAAATGTTAAATTTATTTTTATACCAAATATATTGTATTATTCATTTTTCTATAAATATTTTTTTTACAATTTTGATCATTCAATAAAAATTATAAAAGTAATTTTAAATCATTCATATATAATTTTATATTATTTTTAATATCAGGGATATTTTGGTAATATAACTTTTTTTATCTATTAAAAGTTTTTTTTAATATATCACATCAATGATTGAGACACAAACTTCACTCTTTAATCCACTCTATATCACCTTCAAATATTTAAAAGAAACAACATCAACTTCACTCTCGAATCCTTTTCATCTCTTCATCTCTTCATCTCCCTCTCCTCCAAATCAAATCAATCTATAAAAAATAACATAACCTAAAAACTACTCTTAAATAGTCTAAAATAACATTATAGATCTTCAAATATAACATAAAGAAAAGAAAATTAAAACGGTAACAACCAAAAAATAGAGTAATTTTATCTCTAGTACATACATTATAGACATTAAATAAAACTGGTCAAGCAAGCAAAATACATGCCTAAATATATACATAGTGTAATTACAGCCTTTTAGTTAAAGTTTCTCTAGTTTTTGAATAACTAAATACCAAAAAGAATAACTATTAGTATACAAAATGAGTTCAACAATATCTAAGTAGGAATTTATTTAGCGTACCAACTATTGTAATCTTTTAAATAGTTCAATAAAAATTACACACAAAAAAGTAGAGACAAGATCATCATAATGGTGAAACTAAGTATGCATGTGTGTTACCCACAATAAACACAGTACTACTTAAAATAAAGCTCTCAAAAAATCATCAAAACTAGAGGCGATGATGGCGGCGTCTCTTCGACATCTTTTGAGCTTCAAAACTTTATTCATTCTTTAAGTTCTTCTTTTTCTGTAATCATCTAGATTTTGTTTCTTTGCTATTCTCAACATCATCAACACTTACTTTAGAATATTGAAGTTTTAAAACTAAGTGTTCCAAACACAGTTTCATTTTTTTAAGTCTTGATGTCCTCACCAATGTGTCAATGCCTTGGAATTGGGTCACTCTTGAAGACGCTTTAAAATTTGTGTTTCTTCCAACTGAGACAACCTTTTTTCACTACCAATTGTGAAATTATGTTTTCTATAAACGATTTTTTAAAATATTAGCCTTCCAACAACATGCAACTGTAGTAACCCTTTAGAGATTCGAGCTAAACTTTAAAGGAAAAGAAAATTTGGATTTCTAAATTTAGTATAACTTTTATTTTTGTTACTATTTTTGGATGGCGAAATTTGAAAATAAATTAGATTGGTCAATCTATAATATATAATCCAAAAACGATGATGAATGCGTGGTCTAGAAAAACGTATTATTGATTGTATCATCTGCAATATATTTCTAAATTTTACAATTTGAAAATATTTAAGATTATACATTTATAATAAGTTTATACTTTTGAATTTTAAATTACACAGTAGAATGAATTTCTAGATTATATAATTCAATTTTTTTTTTTTGCATGGAAAATTTCAACTTTTTTCACAAATTTAAAGATGCAAGAAGAAAATATGAGATATGAGAGTGCTGGAAAAAAAAATCATTAAAAACTGTCAAAAACTACTTCAGGCACCGCCAAATCAGATTAATATAAGATGAAGAAGCATCGAAACATAGGTAGACCATGTTCATGAAAAACAACTAATTAACTGAAAGAATCCTACTACACGAAAATTGTAGATGAGAAACTCATTTAAAATTGTTATAATTTAGAGAAGAGGGGTGATGTCACGATAAGCTTTGTGCGATGTGAGAATAGCTTACTTATAATTCTCACAAACTAATAAACTACATTAAACAAACCTTTCTTTGATTAGCCAAAAGAGTATATAAAATAATCTTATTAATTTTTTTATATTATGCACATCATGTTGATGAAAAGAACAGTTATCCTTTATGAGATAATTAAATATCTTAAATACAAACTATTATCTTATAACTAGTTATTATATTTATTGCCTATATTATAATCAAAAGATAAAATCATCCTAAATAAGGACGTAAAAGATAGTCAATAGTGGTAATGACTTTAAAAAACGATTCTGGATTATTTTATTAGAAAAGGTCACCTTGTAAACAAAATGTTCTATTAATTGAATTTCATTTTATAAGAATTATTATTTCTAAATTCTTTTTCTATCTTTTTTCTAAATATCTGACTCTATTCTTTATCTATTTGAAGATCGGTGTATATTATAGGACTCTTGGCGTCGAGATCTACAATCCTACCCGATTAGAATCTTAACATAGTAAGTTCATATTTGCCCTTCTAGTGGATAGTCTGATTTGGATAGAGGATAAAAACACTGATTAAAGCCAAGGACACCATCTGATATGTAGATTTATGTGTCTGATTTATGCAGAGTTGTTGGGTGATCCAAACTCCCACTAAGCGAACCTTAAAAATAAAATTACAAAGATAATAAAGACTTTTCATTCCTTGGGTGACTTAGAGCTCCCTGAGCGAACTTGATTTAAAACAAGCTCCAAGGGCTTGAGTCGGTGGACGAGTGAATGAGTAGCTGAGCGAGCCTAGTTCGCTTGACAACTTTGAATACTATTAGTTTCAGGGTTTATGTCGTTGGACGAGTCATTTGTTCCCTAAGTAAGTATTCCTCCAGGGGTGTGTCACTAAGCAAAAAGAAAACTTGATGAGTGTGTCTGTAATGGTTAAAGTGATATGTGCTAATATGAAATATGGGGTTTAAATTATTAGTATGTTATTTATTGAATATAGTATGTTTTAAAATGTTGAAATACGATGAATATATGGATGGATGATGACTTTTGTAGTAATATTTAATGTTGGATTGCATACATGGTGAGGTTTTTGTATAATATTGTTAATTGTTTAACTTATATGAGATATGTGATACATATAAGGAAATAACGAGGAGTATCGTGGTTATGAAATGGGTATTATTTTAAGTGGTTGATAATATATTAAAAACTATGAAATGGTTTGGATAGATATGTGGTGTGCATGGTATGGATATGGCATTTCCTATGGAGGGATGCCATATTGGTAAGTTTAGTATTATGCATTGAGTAGTAGTCCACATATGAAGTTATCCTACTAAATTCACAAACTCATACAAAATGAGGTTTGTGTGGTGAAAGTTAAAGGAGGTTCCTATTACAGAATTTAGGGTACTTTTGATGATACTATAAGTGAATTAAATCTCTCATGAGGGATTGAGACCTAATAAATTTGGGTCGATTGTGATAATTTCTGTCATGATGTCATGGTAGGTGCATGATTTCGAGTACTTAATACATATTCCAAAAATTGAGTCCACAATAGGTCATGTTAGAAATATAGATGTGATGAATTGTCAAATGCATGACTCATGACTATGTTTATATAAGATGGTTTTATAATTTGAGATTGTAAAATACTATTAACTTATCCTATCTTCTGTGTTAATTTGTGGTTTATATGCATGACTCATGACTATGTTTATATAAGATGGTTTTATAATTTGAGATTGTAAAATACTATTAATTTATCATATCTTCTGTGTTAATTTGTGGTTTATCTACATGTGATGATATATATTAAATGTTTATGTGATGGTTTATTACTTAATACCTAATTTATAATAATTCATTTAGTAGTGTAAATATACTAAATTAGAATGTTACATCTTATCTAATATATTACGACATTTAAAATCATAAACATTTATATAATATGTTCACAACAAAGATTAATTTTAATTCACTATCAATATTCATATTTACTCTTCGTTATTTTCTTTTAATCACTTTGTGATTTGAACATCGAAGCTTAATTCTTATGTCCACTTCCATGCAATGTCATACTCAATCAATCGAGACCTTTCCTCACACTTAAAATGGTTTAAGAACGTCTCCCAGAAAAAAAAAAAAAAAGCCCAAAAGCCTTAAATTTTCATAGAGAATACACTTTTTTTTTCAAATAAATTGCAAGGTCAAACTTACGAGAGGTCCTAATGTAATAAAAATTTAATAAATAAGAATTTAGTCGAATCATTTATCTAAACATGCCCTATGACGATAACATAATCCCTTTCATTACAAGATAACTGAGTTTCTTTATTCAGAAGTTGAGTAGCTCCATAGCTCCAACCAATACTAATGGCATAAGTGTTATCTCTAGATAATATTACATATAGATGACTCATCCAGTCTTTCTTGATATAAAAAGTGCACTTACGATAGCAGATTAACCAGCATTACAAGTTGTGTAATTAAGTATAAATAAATGGAATATAACAGGGTGTGGTGCATCAGTTCTCTTCTCTTTTCTTAAGATCAGCTTCAAAGTCATCAAACTAAATTCATAACCATTAATTTGTACTATAGAGTACACATTCATTTTTATCAATGATGAATGAAAAATACGGCACAAGCATACTCCTGAGTCCAAAAGACTGAGATGCCTTTTGAAAATCCTCAATTAAAAAGCACGAATCTCTTCCTGAGAACTAATGTGGAGAATCGGTTGTTACCACTATAGCACAATAGGCCATGGCACAAAAATAAACAATGAAAGCATCATCATTCCTTTCCTGTAAATTTTGATGGGTAATTATATTTACAAAACTCCCCATTGTATAGTTGGAAAAATAGTTCACAATTCCAAACAAGAACCAAATTCTTGAAAAATAAGGGTATATCTACGGGAAAGTAGCTCACAATCACATGTAAAAGATGGCCAATGACATGTGTCAACTGGAAACTCTAGGTTGCTTGCATCCATGCTCTGGTAAAAGATTATCAGATGCTGCTCTTTTTGGTTTCAACTGAAAAAGACGAAAGATCATTGACATCTATTAGATCCATGTGGGCTGATGAATGGAGGTTAGGAATGTGTACAAGCATGTGCAGACCTAACTGTACCAAAACATATTGGATTTAACTTTTAAGAGTCACTAACCTTCTCCTCAGCATGCTGATAGATATGTCTCAGGAGGATATTTTTGGCCTCAGTGCTTATCACTGTCAGAACAAATTTCAGAAACAGGTTAGCAAACCCTCAGTTACCAAACATCAGTAGTAATTCTACCCAAATAAAAGAGACAGAAAATGAGGGGTGTACATCTGTCAAAAAAAGAAAAAATAAAAACCTGCAACCAATGTTTTTCACGTTTCTTGCCTTTCTATATAAGCAAAACTTTTTGTATGTGGCAAACAGAGAAAACAAGATTAAAGTAATGGGTTTAAAGCATATAGTTTGGATCCTCCTCCAAAATCATGATTAAAGGAAAATACATTTTTCAAACAGCTTATTGATCAGATAAAAAGAGAGCAAAGCATTGCACCAGAAGTAGAAAAAGTTGTAGTGACTACCTTGATCAGGTGGTGGAAGGGTCCTGCTGTGAGTAGGATGGTAAGTGGCCGGTGCTATTTTCTGCATGAAAATAGAAGTTTCCTCTTCAGAGAGCAAATGAAAATATATGATTAGGTGATCCATAGTACACTTCAGAAAAAAATAGAGTAACGAGGTGCAAAACAGGCATGTTTAGTTTTCAGCTGAGAGATCCCCAACGTTCATTCAAAAAGTAAAACTGAGAAAATTGTTGCTTGATTTTCAGTTGGTACCATTGCAAACTGAGTTTTGCCTCTAGTTTGAAATGTAAGATAGAGTCGTTTTACAAACTAAGTTCGTTCAGTCTGTAACATAAGGTTCATTCAAACTTAAGTTGCAAACTTCAGTCGAAGTATGCACAAAGAAGCTGTTGGCCCTAAAACTGTTTGGTTTATCCATGGCTTGGTTAGAAAAAGGAAATGAATAGTGGAATCATAGTTTTATGCTTCAGCATAGGTATCAAATGAATCTAATGGTCTCCTTCATTTTTAATAGATAAATTTCATGAGTAATACTTATTTGTTTGTAATTTTGTGGATTAGCGATTCTAATAATCTATGAAACGGATAAGGACAACTACATTCAGCAAAACGTATTGTGAAACAACTAAATTTGTCTCAGGCTAATGGAAACTAATATATGGCTGAAAGCTGAAAAGATATTTCTTATAATATAAAGGACAAATTACGTATAAAACTAGCCTTTCCAACTATTTTGAAAAAAGTAAAGCAGTGCTACAATATTGAACAAGAAAACCAAATTTAACAGTATTATGTTTAGAGTGAAAAAGAACAAGAAAAAAAAAAGGAAACAGAAAATCATTCCAGGCTTGAAAAGTTTAAAACTTCGAAATTGATAAGAGCTTCAACCTGAGGTGAACGACAAATTGCACAATGCCATCCTATTATGAATTAGTAATAATAATCAGAATATCAAGAAATACTCTGTCACTTGTGATAAAAAGGAACAAACGAAAAAATGTGATGATTGCAAACACATGCTCTTCTACACTACAACTTCTCTACCATATACCAACTTAAAACTTTAACGAACAATCTTAAAATGAAAATATAGGATTCAAATAAGCAAGTATGTCAACTAGAAGAAAGTCTTATCTTGATGGCTAATAACCAAAGTTTTTCCTCAAGAGACAAGTAGGTTGAGAATAAAAAACAATGCAATTCTCTCTTCCCTGAACATCCAACCAAATAAATGCCTATAGATGAGACAGTAGCACACCAAAAACTCAGAATCACAATCAGATTTCTCAGCAAGTGATAAAGCATACATTTGCATGATTGAATGGTCATTACAAGGATTATCAATTTCTTAGACTACACAACTTACAGAAGAACTTGAAGGATCGGAAGGTCGAAGCTGACTGAAGTTGTGAGGGTCATAGGATGGCCAATTACCCAGTACAGACTCCATAGAGTGATGGATGCTGCTACAAATTTCAGAGAGATTAAGGCGTGAAAAAAGAGGAAATAGATGAGGAAGCCAATGACACACACAACACAAATTCCGACTCAAGAAACAGCTGTTGTGGACTGAACTGCACATCACATTTGTGCACTCATTGCATAGGACACCACACCACCTGCTCTAACTCTAAACCCAATTATTCATTCCCACTTGCACGGGATTATATTTGTGCCTGGTAAACTGCAATTTGCGAAAAAGGGGTAAGTGAATTCCAATTAAAGAAAAAGGAGAAAAATCCCTAAAATCATCATCCCAGTGCATAAAGAATAAAATTCACCAAAACTCTGAACTATCAGATTATCAATCAATACAGATTTTTAGGCTCACTAATGAACTCATCAAAATGAAAACACACACATACAAGAACATTGAAAGCCAAAAATTGAAGATCCAGTATTGTTTGAATGAAGCAGATATTGGAAAACAATAACAGGATAAGAAGTGAAAGCGTTAGAAATAATCTGAGTCCAAAGACAGTAGAAAAAATTGGTGAGTGTCTCAACATTACATTACCCTGTGAAATTCTGAGTAGGGATTTCAGATCTATGGGGAATGTGGTAAAGTTATGTTATGGTAGAGAAGTGAAAGAAAAGGGCAAGGTTGGAAAAATGAAAAGCTGAAAATTGCAGCCACCATTAAAGACTGATCATTAATTGAAGTAACTCATGAGTTCCTTCCTCCTATAAACCACTCATACCTAATTTTATTCGACAGATTTTTTAAATAACTTCACACAATAAATTATTTTATGATTCTGTATTTAAATTTGATTATGATATATAATAATATTTATTAATATAAATTAATTCATTTTTTATAAAAAGATTAATTAAATGCTATTGGTGAAAAAATTAATTAATTTAACAGTTGGTGTTACATGATAATATTTTAATTTAAAAATAATATTTCACTGGAAATTGAATAGTATTGGAAAATACATTTTATTCCATAAAATAGTTTTTCTCCAAGACAAATTTTTACCGTTCTTTAATGTTTGATATTATTCATCCTTAGTGATTTCATTTTGTTGAGATTCGTGAAAGGCACATATGGCATAATACTAGGTATGGATCACGGGTTCAAATCTGATTGATTTCAAAAAATTATTTTTTTTATAATTGAATTGAACTAGATTTATTTAATTTATTGATATTTTTATATATATATTTTTTAATTATTTAATATTTTTAATTATATAGATTTATAATTATATATTTTAAATATTAAAAGGTTATTCAATAACATTTGAATAATTTGAATGTTTGATTTATTTGTATATCAAGTTACATAAATTGATACTTTAATATGTGATTATCATCTTTATAACAATATTTCAAAAATAAACACTTTGATTATACTATTATAAAAAATAATTTTAGTCAATTTACTCTCCGTTAATACAATAAATTATTAAAGAAAAACATTCATAAATAAATTAATCAATTAATTCACCGATTCTAAAGAATTGAATTAAGTTATAAATTTTTTGACTCACAAATACATAAATAAATAAATCAAATTGAAACCGATTTATTATTAACTCAATTCGTGATTAACTAACCTGTAAAATCCAGGTCGACTTGGTTTGAAAAATAAAAACTGGCGGGCAATGAAATTAGTTATTGGTATAATAGATAGATATTGGGTTAATGAGAAAGATGTTTGAAAATTTTCACTGGTAAGAGATGATAGGATCAATAATAAACTGATAACACCAATAATTAAATGGATTGAGATTTGTAAGAAGACAAAAAAAATTATGACGTAGAGAAGATTTTAGATTTCTTTTATATTCCTACATGAATTATATTTTGAATTTCCTTATTTAACTACGCTTAAGGTTAGCTAATTCTTTTCTAAATTACTGACAAACAAGAACTCAATTTTTCTCAATTAATCAAATATGCAAAGTCTTATCTCCTAGAAGCATGCTCCGTAGAAGAAACAAAGTGTTTATATAAAAGGAAAACAATGAAACTAACTCATAAAATTTTAATTAGATAAAAACAAATTTTGATTCTTTTACTTAATTCTTTGAATCTTCAAAATATCTATAGATATTAATTTTGATATTATAAAATACATTAAAAACATTTTTAATTAAAGAACATCAATACATTATAAAAATAGACAATACAATAAACTCAAAGGAAAATCTAAACTTATTAAAAACAAACCAAACTCAGTAAATTCCTAAATTCCTAATCGTCAAGCTTGAATAAGAAAATGATATAAGAGCATCTTGTAATCTTAGGTTATAATAATAAAATAGTTAAATTTTCTATTTTATAATCCTAAAACATAACTTAGAAATTATTATTCATTATTTACATATTTTAAAATGTTCTCATATTATATTTATAAAAACAGGTTTTACTTTTATTACTTAGTGCTCTAGTCCAGATAAAAATATATTTATTTCGTTTGGAATATATAAAATAATCTCATTCCTAATAACATGACAATGATTTTACTGGTTACATACTTTTTTAGACTACATAAAATTAAAAACAAGGTTTTCTTTCTCAAATAGTTTGAAGATGTATCAAACATTTATTTGATACGACATTTTAAATTCATAGTTTGTAATAAATGAGTCATTGACAAAAATAATAAACAAAATTAAATGATAAACTAAAATTACAGTTTAATCTATATTAACTAGTACATAAAAAATCAATAACATTTTTTATTATATTATATCACATAAGAAAGGGCATCTATAAATTATTTTCTCAATTTTAACCATGTATATACTCTTTCTCCCAAATTTTATTTCATTTCCAGTTTTTTTTTATTTAGTTTTCTTTGTGTTTTTCATTCACATCCTTTTTAGAGATATTCTTAGAATATTACACTTTACTCTTGCTTATATTTAGGTTTAGGTGACGTGTTTGAAAATTCTGGCTCAAATTCTTCAATAGAAAAAAAAAATAACAATTAATTATCAACAAAAAATCCCCAAAATACTTTGATGCATTGGCCTTTGCCCAACAAAAAAATAATGGACCGATTTTCAAACATTGATTGTCATGAGGGCTTCGGTCATTTCTTCCTACATCCTTTTTTTCTCTATGCACCCCCATAAATTGTTATATTCCAATTTTATCATTTATTAAATAGTTAAATATGTTTTTATCCCTTAACTTTCAGTGAATTTTGAAATTAGTCTATTTTGAAACTTTGTACCAATTTAGTCCTTCATATTTCGAAATACGTAGATTTATTCTTGTTAATCAAATTTTGTTAAGTTTATTTAACATTTCAAACGCGTTTCATAATAATATTTGACTTAACATTAAAGCAAAAATGTGTCCTATAGTATAAACAACTCAAATGCAATCCTGAAATGCGTACGAAACATCAAATAAACCTAACAAAATTTGATTAAAAAGACTAAATCCACGTATTTCGAAAGATGAAAGACTAAATTGGTTTAGAGTTTCAAAATAGATTAATTCCAAAATTCACTGAAAGTTAAGAGACAAAAACACATTTAACCCTTTATTAAAAACTATAAAATATTAATTTCACATCCCATTCTTCCTTCCTTGGATTTTCTTAGACCTTCGTATGTAGGGTAAGTAGTATTTGGGGCTTTAATTGTAAGCATGCATTTCAGATCGAGCAATTTGGATACACTTCTGAATTCAGTGAGATATTATGGATTGGACATTTCGAAACATAGTATATTTTTCATAATATACAATTTGAAATGTTTTACTAGATTTGAAAGTATATTTTGGATTGCTCAATCCCAAAAATTATCTTTCAATGTTAATTTGATGTATCTTTTGTTCTTTCACTCCCTTTCACTGTTTGTGTGATACTGCATGCATACAAATGAGAAGATTCCCTTAGCAGAAATCACAAGGTGCCAACATTCCACATTCTCATACATAGTTTGCAAAGTCTCCTCCCCCTTCCTTAGCATCTTGCACCTTGACTCTCATCATGTATCGAGTGAGGCCAATGCAAGAGTTTCTTAGACCAATGGATAATGAACACCCACCATTGAACCTTCACTTCATTCATTTCCTAACATCAGGCCATCACATCCCTCTCTACACCATAGCCACACTATTCGTCGCACGTGGCCACTGCGTCATTGTCATCACTACCCCTTCCTACACTAAAATCCTTCACAAATCCAGCCGCTCCCTCCTCACCATGGAGTTTGTAAGATCAAACCCCGCACTTGTTTTCAACGAATGCCCCTTCGATGTCCCCAATTTTACCCACCACATCACCTTATGTTGGAGACCACCCAAGAGGGTCACTACCACCATCTCCTCCTTCCTCCACTACTACAGGAACACCACCCAGAGGCCTACATCATGAGCACTGAGAAAGAGGTGCAGAACGACATCGTGATGGAATTGAAAAAGAGCACGAAAAGAAAGGGCGAGGTGGCGCTAAAGGTTAAGATGGAGACGAAAGTCGAAGCCCAGGTCGATCATCATATTTATGGTGCGACTGTCATGTATCGTCGAGTGTCTCCTTAGTGACAAAACCACAACCATAATCTTTACCGCTTGTAACAAACAAGGGGCAATTTTTACAATAAATTATGAATATGGACAAAATTCTAAAATATTAATAGTTTTAGGTGAGTCGTGTAGGGGGTGACGATTTTACTTGTGTGTTGTTTTATTTGGAAATTATTATTAATATATTCTTTTACAATACAAATCTTATAATCAATAACCATTTATAATTTGTGATGTTAAAATAACTTTATATAACTTAATTACCAATATATGTACATTCAAATGGTAAAATATGATAATTGGAATTACATTTTTTAAGGTACACACTAAATGTTGTATACTTATAAAAGAAATGTAAATGGAATAACAGGTCCCCCTGAAATCGTCCCCATTTTGATGACTTTTGAACTAAAGTCGTCCAATTCCCCCTAGATGACTTCCAATTCCAAAACCATCAAATTGAAAGTCGTCTACCCCTATAACGACTTCTATATTGAAGTAGTTCCCTCCCAAAATGACTTCTAACGTAAGCAAAAGTATTTTAGAAACTCGTTTTGATGGGTGCACGACTTCTTCATTTAAATTTGTCACACCCTTGCACGACTTACCTATACCTTGTCATTTTCTTAAATTATGCAATTTTACGTAATTTGTTGGGAAAATTGTACCTTCACGGTAAAAAAACCAAGGTACAATCATGTTTGCATTTGTAAAAAGATGTTTGGTTTTTGTGTCCTTTGTTAACCATTGCGTTATGTGGTGATGTCTTCGACTTTGACTTTACCTCTAGTGACTAACACCATTTGCATTTGGGACATTTGCCAGTTTGGGTCTACCATGATCCTCCCCGCTCGCGATAATAATGTCCTTGCCTGCGACAGGAACAAGTACAAAGAATGTGCCATCGCCACCACATTTATGGACAAGAGTCTAAAGGTCTGGGATGTCAAGGACTATAGGGTTCCAATAAGTGTGCTCAATGGCCACGAGTATGTTGTGAGGAAAGTGTAGTTCTCACCACACGTGTAAAATTTGAAGGTGAAGTTTAATAATATTATTGGATCTTTGCTTATGAAAAACATGTTGAATGTATTACACTCAAGCGATAGAGGACTGTCCCTGGATTCCATTCAAGAAGAACTTGAAGATGAACCTATACAATTCAAAAGACATATGAGAAGGACAAGGAGCAAGAGATTGGAAGAACAAATCTATTCAAGGCTTCTGATTCTACAAGGAATTGAAAATTCAAAGGATACGGAGATCATGGCTTATAGCACATTTGAAGGATAGTTTTTAGGAAAATTAATTTATGTTTTTGGACTATTGGGCTTTCTTTTAGAAATTAGTTATGTTTTTATGTTTTTAGCTTTTGAGCTTTCTTTTAGAAATTAGTTTATGCTTTTACGTTTTCGAGTTCAGGTCTTGTAAGGTTTTCAAGCTTTCTTAAACTTACCAAACACTGATGTAGACACTTTTGAGTCATATTATATGCATTTGCATTATTTGAGAGATGACTTTCTTGGTTCTTAGATTAGAACATTGATTTTTATAAAAGATTAACATCTTTGTGACAAATCTTCATTTGATTTATCAATATGCTACATTGTGACGTCCTCCATCCCTCTCTTATTCTGTGTTCTTTTCTGATTAAATATATTTTTGGTCCTTAATTTTTAGTGAATTTTGAAATTAGTTCATTTTGAAATTTTGTACTAATTTAGTCATTCATCTTCCAAAAGATGTGAATTTAGTCCTTTTAATCAATTTTTGTTAAGTTTATTTAACATTTCAAACACTGTTTATAATAGTATTTGACTTAACATTAAAGCAAAAATGTGTCAAACAATATAAATAACTCAAATACAATCCCGAAATGCGCTTGAAACGTCAAATAAACTTAACAAAATTTGATTAAAATGACTAAATCCACGTATTTCGAGAGATGAAGAACTAAATGAGTTCAAAGTTTCAAAATGAACTAATTTCAAAATTCACTGAAAGTTGAGAGACAAAAAAATATTTAACCCAAGAAAAAATTATTAAAGCAAATAATAAGTCATTTTTTAAGTATATTAATATATTTTTGCAAACATTGAAATAAAACATACTTAAAGTAAATAAAGTGAAAATATTATAAAATCATTATATTTAAAGGAAAGTAGATATAAAATCTTAAAAGTAAAATACGATAATAACCCTCCTAGAAAATAAATTAAAACTTCGTATTTGACTTACATTAATAAAGTTATTAAATATTAGTAGTATGAAAAGAAAAACTCATGTTATTAGATATTTTAAGAAAGATATTTAATTCACCTTATTAAATACTACATCGGTTTGAGCAACTGCCTTTAAAGATGGTTACAGAAATATACAGGAAATAATAAAATGACGCTTGTAATAAATGTTTTGACGACGTCATTAATTAATTAACAACTAATTATACTATTTAATAAAGCTTACGCAAGCTATAGGTACTAATTAATTACACTATTTAACTTAATCCAATATGTGGAAAAGAGAGAGAAAGATCCAACTCAGCACGAAAACCACATGACTTTCCTAAACCGCTCTTCTTCAACAACATAACGACATAAATGCTCAATTTATTAAATTTTTTTTCTCTTTCTTTAAATTTCTGCAAACTCTCTCTTCTGCTGATGCACTTCTTCTTCTCAAACCTCAAAACCCAAAACCCTAGCGAGACATAGCCATGTCTGACGTATTCTGCACCGACTGCAAGAAGCACACGGAGGTTGTCTTCGACCACTCGGCGGGGGACACCGTCTGCTCCGAGTGCGGTCTCGTCTTGGAGTCTCACTCCATCGACGAAACCTCCGAGTGGCGAACCTTCGCCAACGAGTCCGGCGACAACGACCCCGTGCGTGTTGGCGGTCCCACCAACCCGCTTCTCACTGACGGCGGCCTCTCCACCGTCATCGCCAGGCCGAACGGCGCCTCCGGCGAGTTTCTCTCCTCCTCGCTCGGCCGCTGGCAGAACCGCGGCTCCAACCCCGACCGCGGACTCATCGTCGCCTTCAAAAGCATAGCCACCATGTCCGATAGGTCACGCACTACGCATTATTTATTTATTTGTTTAAATTAGTTGAGAATGGTTTTTTTGTCGTATTTGCTGACGTGGCTGGCGGTGGAATTTCAGGTTGGGACTTGTTGCAACTATCAAGGTATTACTCGTTTTTGTTTTTGATAACTTTTTTAAGTAGCTATAAACCGTCACCTTTTTTAAACCTTGATCAAGAATGTGTTTGAATGAAGATTTTAACAATGTCTGAATTTAGAATGTAAAGTAATTCGGTTGAAAGGAGTCAGCCCAAAATTTTGCTGGATTGTGAAGCAACTTGTTTGGATTTCTTGTTGTGGTGGTGCCATGGCGGGCAATCAGAAATCATCCACCAAGCCATTCTGCAATGGCGGGCCGTGGGGCCGCCATTGAACAAGGTTCTTGGTAGTGCCATTCATATCCATTGGAGTAATGGAGCACTTCACTAATTTTTGGAATTCGCTGGTGCGATGCACTGGCATTTCCATTTAACGGAACGGGACTCAAGGTCACAACCGTCTTAAAATTTTTGGAAACTTTTTAAGCATGAAAATTGGACCCTCTATCCGTTAAAAATAACAGCACAATTTTAATATTTGAAAGTATTACTATAATATAATTTTATTTTCACAAAATAAAGCAAAAGTTGTGAACTTCTACAATTTGGAAGCCCTTTGCATCTCTCTGGCCAGAATCTCTTGAAAGGCCCCACCTGCATTGGAGACAAGTTCTGTTACAATAAGAAAATGGACGGTTACTCCTAATTTAGTGGACTTTAAATTCCTGACTTCAACAAAAGGTTAAATGCTGGACAATTGTTTAATTTTTGGAATTAGATGTGAACAGAGCATTTTAGGGAATATCAATTGAAATACCCTAAAAAATTAGGTTACTCTCATCGAAACACATATAGAAGTTTCTTCTGAAAATGTATACGAATGTTGTAAAATTTGTCCCGTGAGTCCACGGTGCTACGAGATGGTGAGACAAGCATGTAATTATGAGTGGTGATTTCATTTTTACTGGTAGTAAGAGGGTCGAACAATGTTTATTAATGGCAACAAATAGGTTGAACTTGTCAGAACAATGTTTATATTCTTTGCATTATATCACCTGCTCCTTGAAGCAGTTATTCTAGTTGATCTTTTGAGTTGAACATTGAATTTTATGGAAAATTAGTTTTAGTTCTCCTCTTATGTTCTGTTTGCAATTGATTTGAAGGATCGGGCTAATGAGATATATAAGCGAGTTGAAGACCAGAAGTCCAGTAGAGGAAGAAATCAGGATGCATTATTGGCTGCTTGCCTCTACATTGCCTGTCGACAAGAGGACAAGCCTCGCACTGTAAAGGGTGCAACCTTATGTTTCTTTTGACGTTTGATGCTTCCTGATTTATCTTTTCAATGAAGTTATCTTACATGAACCTATGGATTTGAAATAGAAATTTGCTCTGTTGCCAACGGAGCTTCCAAGAAGGACATTGGCCGAGCGAAAGAATACGTAGTGAAACAACTGGGTTTGGAGAAGGGCCAATCTGTAGAGATGGGAACAATACACGCTGGAGACTTTATGGTGAGGTTTTAATTGATGAAGGGTGCTTATGTTGCGCGGCTAGCTAATTTAATCATTGGGTTAGCTGACTAATTAGTTTTATGTTTGTTCAACTAACATTATCTTCTGCTCAATCATTAGAGACGTTTTTGTTCAAATCTCGGTATGAATAATCAAGCTGTTAAAGCCGCTCAGGAAGCTGTTCAGAAATCAGAAGAATTTGATATAAGGTAAATTTTATTTTGTCTTGTATTTTCTTTAGAGAATGAAATAGTTCAGTGTTAAGCTTGGCTGTCTGTCATGTTATTTACCTTTTCATACTATTACATTATTGTTGATTATGAATTCAATAAATACCTTGGTGTCGCTACTAGGAGGAATTTCAGGTGGCAAAAGTATAAAGTTGGCAATACTGTGATAAAAATGAACCAACCACACTAGCATATTAGCGCTTTATAATTGTAAGTGTTCAAGGGTTACGAGACAGGACGGGGGATATGGTTAAGGGTAGTATGCAATAGCTTTTAATTTGAACGCTTTGTCCTTTAACTAGCCAAAGGATGAGTTGTGGGTCATGAACTAATGTTAGACATATATAGGCATGCTTTATTGTATTGCACGCTTGCGTGACTCGTAAAATTTGAATTTAAAGGACAAATCATTTGCGCTGTCCTCTCACCTCTACTCGAATCCATTTTAGTGCTTATAGATTTCTTCAGCCTGTTTGATTGCACCACAAATGCATTTCCTTTTTTCATAATTTTCTGATTTATTTTCTTGTGATAGATACTAATAGCATCTTTAATCTTCCAGGAGAAGCCCCATATCAATTGCTGCAGCAGTTATATACATCATAACTCAGCTTTCTGATGATAAAAAACCTCTCAAAGGTCAGTGCCACTTCTCCTAGGCTGAAGCATAAAACCAATGAATAAGAACATATCGACTGGTTAAATTGTCTACTCTATTTCTTATGTGATAAATTTGGAATTAAATTTGATTTCAAATAAATTTCTAAAAGAATATTCAATTGTATGAAGGTCTTAGTGATCATAAGAATTAGCTGGTGCGGTATTATGACATGTTTGTATCTGACCTACTGTGTTAGTGCAGATATATCAGTTGCTACAGGAGTTGCAGAAGGAACCATTAGGAACTCGTACAAGGATCTTCATCCTTATGTTTTCAAAATAATACCAAACTGGTATGCGAAGGAAGAGGATTTGAAGAACTTATGCAGCCCTTAAAGAAAAAAAAAAGAAAAAAAATTAACGACCACATTTCACAACTCAGATGCCTTTGGAACGTTATGTCCTTTGTACTGAACTGTTTTATAGTTTTAACTCAATGAAAATGCCACTTTTTTGTTGCTATTTTTATTTCTCCTTGGCATTTTCCTTATGATGTGTTTAGATGATGTAATTTAAAAGTGTAATTCATTTATTTGAATAATTACAATTTTTCTACAAACGAGTCTCAAAAAGATTTATATATTATGTGTCTAAATACAAAGTGTCCAACATGATTAAAAGCTCAATAAAGTCTAAACACAAAATTACAAAATCTGAAGCTAATCTAGACCAATGTGACAGTTATGGGTATGCTTCTATCAATTATTTTGAAATTCCTGGGACATTTATAGTCATGTCTCTATCACTATGTGTGGAAAATAAAGGGTTATGGAAGAAGATTTTAAATTGAAAGTATGGATCATGAACTTAAACGAGAATAGTATGGATTAATGTGAACTGTGGTGGTGGTGGTTTGATAATAATTTACTTTAGAAAGTGGGAGTAGCATATAAGACCAAATTTTTGGGAGGACAAATGGGTAAAACAAACAAGACTTAGTCATAGGTTTCCTCAGTTGTTTGTCATCTTAATTTGTAAGGATAAAATTACAAGACAACCGGGTTAATGGAGAGACAAAAGATGAGTTTGGAATCTATCACGGAGGAGAGACAAATTAGCATGGGAATCAGACCAAGAAGAGGAATTGATGTGCACTATAACAAACCAAAATTTTAACTGTGATGAGGAGGATACAGTGGGTGTGGAAAGAAGCCGAGGATGAAGTGTTCACAGTGAGGTTTGTATATAATGTTATGTAAAACGTTCCTACAAGGGAGTACACTAAGTTGTTTGATGCCTTTTGGAGTTTGAAAGCTCTCACAATTACACAACACTTGGGGTAGAGAGTCATACTAAATAAGGTACCAACAAAGAATAATTTAGAACATAGAGGTGTTAGGATAGGCAATAATTCATATGAGTTATGTAACCGAGTTGTGGAGAGCGTTGCACACTTATTTTGTGGTTGTCTTATTGCTAAGCAGATTTGGGAGCACTGTGATAGGTGGGTATAAGTTTTGTGTATCATATTCATCTCCAGAAAAACTTCTGAAAGATATTTTTAGCCTGACACAATTAAATGCATGGTTGTGGATCAAATAAAAGATGTCAACAATAACATTCTCATATACTGATTGATACCAGTGCCCTATTGAATGTTTAAAAACCTTGTGAAGCAAAAATTGAGGGACATGACAAAGGTTAGCTACAAATTTGGAATAAGGTGCTATAAGATCAAAAGGTTGTGTGTTGAACATAAGAGGAACCTGTTTAAAGTTTGGTTTTATTTGGCAGGTAGTATTGATTACGTGGTTATATATAAAGGAAGGCACGCAAGGATGCTTGTTGGTTTTTTCTTTTGCAGAACAATGAAGACATGAAGGGATGCTAGGCTATGCCTATGTTGCAGCTGTATCAAGGTGGGAACTAATATAAAATAAGGACAAAGGTAGGACGTGGATGAGCTATAGCAAAACAGTGATAAAACTATAAACAACTTAGGCAAATATGGGAAATATAGCAAGTTGATTGTAGTGCATCAACTAGAATAGTTTTGGAGTTACTCAAATATGTGGACATTGATGGGATATTTGTTTGTTTTGGGTAGTCCTTATGGATGGTTAGCTTCTTAGTCAACTATGACTAGGTAGGAATTTTTGGAAGGGTATTTTTATTTAAACTCTTTAGATATAAATTTATGAGACACTGAATATAAATATTGTGTAAATGGGCTAGAGTACCTAAAGTACTCAATTATATATAAATTTTTTGTTAATAAATAAAAATATTAAATTATTTAAATGTGAAGGTTCAATTGAAGAATACAAGATAATCAAAACACATAAATTGCGAAAACATAAAATGGAGAAGAACATAAATGAATTTGAAATAAAGAATAAGAACATGAAAGTAAATGGATCATAAATCGGAATGACAAGAAAGAGAAGGGAAAGTAACTCGGTCATGCCACTTGAGGTACTAATCCACCAAAGATAAATGGTGGTGCTCCCATTTGAATCTTGGTTCAAGATAAGATTTGTGAACTCAATAAGAAACTTTTTCAACTTCCTCTAAAATTGGTTGAACATAGTAACATTTTTATTCAAAATATTCAATATCTTATAAGTGATGGAAAAAATATTTTAAATAGAAAATTAAAGAGATCTCCTAATAATTACAAGTGATTGTAAGATAATTATCGTTGAAATCAATGAAGTTATGTAAAATAATTGAATGGTTGTTTAAAATTATTTTATGTTATTAGCATATAATATATAAGTTCTAAAAATATATACACCAAAAACAAATATGGAGACATAAATAAATTGAAAAATATTTTCAAAGAGAGTTCACTCTTATATTTTATTTTATGTATCATTATTATGTTACTAGACACATATTTTAGTCGTTGAAAGTACGAGTAGTCACTTCACACACAAAAAGTTACATAAAGTTATAAAGACATGATTTACATCACGTGTATACTTTCTTCCATAGTACTTACTACTATCCTATTGGATCGGAAAAATAATATCCGAATAATATTCACAAATAATATTAGGTAAAAATAATATATTTAAATTAAATATAATTATAATATAAAATTGTTAAAGTTTATTCTTTTATCAATTTTTAGGCCGTGTAAGTGAATTATTCTTGTTATACCATTTTTATTTTTTACGCGATTAAATGATATGTGACAATTGCACTCTCTTTAATTACCAATAACACTGATTTTTAATTTTATTTTTTAAGAAAAAATTTCAAAAATAATAAATCAAGTTAGCAAGCTGAGATTATCTCGACCATTGATGATAATATGTATCTTAAAAAGAAATTACCAAATGGATGATGGAATTCATTGATTCTATTTCCAAATTTATAATTTAGAATTGATTTTTAATTATTTAAAATTATTCATTTTTTAATAAGACTTATCATCAGATAATAAGCTTTCCAAAATACGTAAAAACTGTAATTAAAACTACTTTTTTTTTCATCAATATTTCTTATTTATATGTATTATAATGTGTTTTAAAAAATGTTAATTAAAAGTTACAATGATACAATAGTAATATATTTAGTCCTTAAAAAAATATTAGGCCGGACTTATTTGTCATTAAAAAACAGATAAAAATATATAATTCGTTCTACCATAGGATAGATTGGACGGCTGGCGAGCTGACCTGTTACTTTTAAAATTTTTTAAATTTATTTGTATATACATTTAGAAATAAATATTTAAAAACATAGTTAATCATATAAATATTTTTTAAGCTTTAAATTGATTAATTAATATTTTTAATTGAATAAATTAAAATAATTATTACATTTACATTTTCATAAAAATATAATATGAAAAATTTAATCTTTATAATTATTTTTATTTTAATTTTTAATTAAAACATAAAATAAAACATTCTAGCAAACCAAAAGTGACTTGACTCACCAATTTGATGGGTTTAAGTAATCCAACAAAAATGGATTAACAGGTTAAAAATTGTAACCCGATTTTATATTGATGGACTGATGGACTGATATGTCGGTCTATCTTGACACCTATAACATTTAGAATATTGAAATTCAATACACATATAATATATCGGTCCATTTTAACACCCATAAAATTTAAAATATTTGAACTTCACTACACATATATGTAGGACCAATTGACAATGGGTATCAATTGAAGATGCTTTTTGTACGAAAAAAATGCATGCATGGTTGATATTTAGATGTGTAGCCTCTAATCGAATAGCTTAAAAGCAAAGAGGACACAAATGACAATGATGTTCTAATTCTCGACATGGGGTTGAAAGGATTCTTTAATCACTTGCTATGGACTGTGTGAACCATTAATATTTATTTTCTTGAATTCACCTATCAATTATTATCCATCACCCACATATAATGTTCCAAATCTAGCTAACACTTGGACCTTTCAATACCTATAATATTAATCTAGAATAATCTCAAAATATATAAAAAAAATAGAAGTGTGTAAAAAAACTATAAATTGATAATTTTAAATTTTTTTTTTATGAAACATGATATATTAATGTTTGATTTACTCGTGATTTATCGGTATTAAATCCACTAGATAATTTTTTCATATTAAAATTTAACCATAATTATAATAATATTTATAATAATAATAATAATAATAAATAATAATAATAATAATTATTATTATTACTAGTGTATACACAAACGTTTCACACATGTAGGCATTTTTTAAATGTACATAATATTATATTAATAGATGATGATAATATAATATTATTAAGTTAATATATAAAATAAAATTATATTTATTAAAAATAAAGTAAAATATATAAGAAAATATGATAAAATAATTATTAAAAGATGAGAAAATAATTATTGATAAATAGAGAAAAAATTTATAAAAATAACTGACAATTTCAAAGATTTAATAAATAATTATATTTGAAAGAACAAAATTGGTATTTTGAAATGTGGATACAAAAGAGGAAATCTATTTATATATTGTTATAGATTATTATTATTATTATTATTATTATTATTATTATTATTATTATTATTATTATTATTATTATTATTATTATTATTATTATTATGGTGATGTTGAAGCATTTGATCAATATTCTCATGTGCCAGAATGGAATCCCCACTCAATTAGGAGTTTGTCAATTCAATCATATGCGGATAGATAAGAGTTTTCTTGCTTCTCAAAATATTATAAATCTATGTAAAGAAAGTATAAAGAAAGTATTCTATAATCATAAAGGTATAAATGCTAAAGTTGTATTCAGTTGCGATTGTTTAAAAAAAAAAATCAAAAGAACAATTTATAAATAATATAAATGAGTGTTGTATTGATAAGTTTTGAATTTTTAAAGAATAATAAAAAATTGGATAACATTTAATTCTTTCTTTTATAACATAAAAATATTATTGATTCTTTAAAATGAATTTTTATAATAGCATTTTTCAATCAGTAAAATATTATGAGAAGAGTATTTGAATCCACACAATATAGTATCTCCTAAAGCCTCTTTCTTTTCCTATTGGTTTAAGCTTTCCATTCTTCTGTCACACATTATCCATTATTATCCTTTCATCAAACATTCATGTGCATGTGTAGAATAGAATAACACGGAGATAAAATTGAAAAAATAAATAATTTTTTTTATATTAGTTATAAGAATTGAAAATTTTAAGTGGTTTTTTCCCCTTGTTTTTTACTTTTATTTGCTAGAATTTTAGCTAAATTTAAATATTTTTTTATTGATTTAAAAATAATAATACAGTATTAAAAAAGGTTTGAAAAGAAATATAAAAAGTTAAAAGTAAAAAAAGTAAATGTGCAACTAAGGTACATGTGGGGAATAGCCACTTGGAGACATCTGCAACACTGCAAATGAAAAGCAACACTTTCACTTCACATATAAAGGACACACGTGACTTATAATAAACAGTGCCAATATGATTCCTTCATCGGACAGCAAAATTCTGCAAACATATATAAGATAATTAAAACATCGAATAAATAGTTAAATTTATGGTAACAGAGATAAACATCTAACTAAAAATATAGATAAATAAAATAGTTTTGTTATACTAATATAAATAAAAAACCTATTATATATATATATATATATATATATATATTATGGAGATATTTTATGAGATTAAGAATTTTTAAATTTGACGAAAAATTAAAATTGTTTATATATCAAATTTTCATATAGTTTGATCTCCAAACTTTGAAAAAAAAAATATAGTCATGTATGAAATATTTTTGACATGTCAACGTGTTTAAAGATGTAGTTTGAGTTGTTTACATCATTTTGACAAATTTCAGATCAAATGTTAGTTTAGAATATCGTTTTACAGGTTTAAAAAACTTAACATTGTGGATATATCCATCCATATTTAAAGTTTGAAGCTCAATATATATCAAAATTTGGAAAAAAAAAATTTTAATTTTATAATATACTTAATGACTAAAAACCTATTTAACGTTTTTTATTGTACTCTAATATAAAAGGCGGTAGTTCTTGGTCACTTGTTGTATAGTAAAACTTTTAAGGATATTTTATTAAATAAAAATCCTCCAAAAATTGAAAAAAATTGCTATGCAAAAATATTCTTAATTATTTGTATGTAGGTATAATATGTTATATTGATATAATTTTATTATATAAAATTATTATTTTCTGTTTTGTTATTATTATGAGTTAATATTGATCAATAAATTATATTATTTGTTAGTATAAATTATATTCTACATGGTCATTAATTTTATGAATAATATATAATTTTAAATTTTTGACCAACGGCCTGTAATAGGTTGAATTGTTCGATGAACGATCTGTGATAGACTTAAATATTCAGATTGAAATAAAACTAATATTTCATTATTCAATTTTAAATACAAATGCAAAACCATACGTGAGATCTACATCTTAGAATAACTTATTAGAGAGAAAATAATATCATCTCAGTATTTTTAAAAGGAAGAATCATTCATTGATTTTAAATACACAATTCTTTTAAACACGTACCTGAATATATTGAATTTTTTTTTTCTCATATTAATTCCATCGTAATAAAGATGGATTAAAACCTGAAAAGAAGACCATATACGAGGATGAAACCTAAAGTGGACCACCAAGTTGTACTTGTGTTCTTGGATTGAATAATGGATAAAACGAATCATCAACTTTCTCATTTCAACTCCTTTACACATGTCCATGCACAATCATAATATCTGGACCATATCAAAAGTATGTCCAACATTTCGTGCAATTAAGTTCTTCTTATCTTATCTTATTCTCCTTTTCTAAATACTTCAACATACAAAATGAATTGATGAAACCTGAAAGAAAACGAAAGATAGTGGTTAGGGTTGCTTTTAGTTTTCAATATAGAATATATATATATATATATATATATATATATATATATATATATATAAACCGAAGAAACAATTCATGAATAATAAGGATGTAGTTTCACTATATAGCTCACGGAGGCTTGATGAAATTGGAGAGTATAGAGAGTAAATTTGAAGGAGTGGAAAAAGAAGGAAATGAAGAAAAAGTAAAAAAAAAAATGTGAAAGTGTTTGGATAGAGAAAGTGAATAAATTGAGTGGAAAGTGAAACGAAAGTTTATAATGGTCAGGAATGACGTGATTGAAAAAAAAATATAAAATTACTTAAAATTATATTTTATAATAAAATATATTAAAAAAGTTATCAACATTTAAATAAATAAATTTTATTTTATGTATTATTTTAATTATTTACTTAATTTAATTTAAAGCATATATATATATATATATATATATTCATAAAATATTATTTTAATTTTATTAATTATTTTAATTATTCATTTCATTATAATATAAAACTCCAAAAATTATCGATCTATCCATATTTCGCTTTGAACAATTAGAATACAAAAATTTCTTTGAGTCATCTCTAATGAATTATACACGTGTGTTCATTGAAAATTATCTTCTTCAATATCATGAATCATATCTTCCATGCGATCCTCATAACATAGTTTAGACTTTTGACATTGAGATACGATTGAAAGGTGTACAACTTCACCATACAAGTTGTCGTAACAAAAATTATGACAGGACGACGAACAAAAAAATTATATACTAAAAAAGTAGAGAGTTGGAAGTCACCAATATAGTTTATTATAAAAAACAATGGAAAAACCATAAAATAAGACATGATCTGAAAATTCAAATATTGAGATCGGAGTCAGTTACGTGTAGTAAAAGTGTTAACCCCTACAATGCACAATTAAATGTGCAAATGTTTTCATGTAATTTTTCAAAATATTTAATTTTTCCCGAAATAATAAAAAGTATACAAATATTTTTTTTTTCAACTTTTGAATTTTACAAGAGTTAATCTTCATTCCTAAATATTTTCATTCGCAATAAAAAATAGAGTTCACGTAATTTTTAAGGAAATGATCACATAGTTCTTAAATAAAATTATTTGAAAAAATGATTTATTTTATTTTTTTTTGCTGAACCGATAAGGACTTATCTCACCTCTAAGTATTTCCATACACAATAAAAGATTGTTAAAAAAATCCATTGAGAAAATGTTGACTTTTAATATTTGAAAATTTTATATTATTTTGATATTTTTGAATTATTTAAAAATAGGTGGCCTGTGACGACCGGACATACACACAAAAACTGAGAAAAATATTATTTTATAAATTTTAGAAAAAAATATTTACTTTATTTTTTACATCGAAAGAATCGGTGCTAATAGTTAAGAAATAATAAATGTATAAAATTATATTTGCATGTGACCATAAAATTATTAAAATGAAATAGCAAATAAAAGGAAAATTTTGGCAATAACATGCTTTCCGAACTCATTTTTCACGCCAACATTACCATTAATCTCGTAACATATATAATGAAATTTAAGTAAAAGAATAATATATATAAAAAATAGTGACCAATGTTACCCCGTAAATGAAAGGAAATTAAAAGTTGAACAAAACTAGTACCAATGATGGGTTGTTGATTCCTTCACCAAATCAAACAATTACCCATGTACAATTATTACCACCCATAAAACAACAACAATTATGTATCATTATTGCCAATGATAAAAAGGAAGACAACAACAAAACAAAAACAAAAACAAAGAGTATTTTTGCATATAAAAAATGAAAACCAAATACCCCTATTCCAAAATAGCAACATGAACGAATAAGAAATAAATTGTTCTCTAAATTTTCAAAACTACTGTGCCGGTACAGTAATGAAAAATGCCACAAATAAGAATTGGGTAAATAATATTGCCTTAGCGAAAACTTTTATTTCTACTTTTCTATACGTCTCACTCTTTCATTCCTTGGCTCCAACTATTTTTCTCCTTTTTTTTTCTTTATTTGTTCTTTTGTGGCTCTTTCTCTAAATTTTTTATTTAGGTAAAAACGAGGTGTCTCCTCCTGGTTACAACTTAGGTTTTCATAAGAGAAATATGTTCAGGATTTGTCGGGAAATCACGCACTAAATATAATAATCTCTTCAAGCAGAAGCACATCCACAAATAAGAGTAGAAAAATAAATAAAAGCACACAGAAAATTTAACATGGGCCTACATCCACAACCACTCAACAAGAAGTATATTATCACCCAAGTGCAATTTTTCTGACAAAAATTGCAAACCCTTCATAGTGCAATTTTTCTAGCAAAAATTGCAAACTTTCAAATGACACACAACTACTCAAGCCCCTCATATACCCAAGAGACTTATTGAGTTGTGGTAACAACTCTAAAACCAACTCTTTATTTTTATAGTATTTTTCTGCTACTCTCTTCTTCATATTACTCGATGTGGGACTTTGGTGAAAACCCACTTGAGAACCAACATGATTTTGGATGTGACAACATGAAAGCCAATAAAGAAGTTGGTACAGATACTTAGAATGAATTACTTAGATTTATTTTATTAGCTCTTTTATTTTTTTGTCTTATTTTTTATTTTATTTTATTTTTATATTTATATTTATATTTTTTCTTATTTTTACATGATTTGTCAACAGTTACAAATTTTACACGTATGCATGAAGCAAGAATAAAAAGTAGTAAATTTTGGGATTTATGTAAAATGTATTACAACTAGAAACCAAAATAATTTCTACAAGATCAATCAACACACGGGCTAGATTATAATATTTCGACCTTTCTAAGAAAGTGATGGTGTTTTATTATGGTTGGTTTGAAACATGACATAGAGGTATACTAATGAATTCAAAATAAGTTTAAGATAAATATGTTATGTCTCATATTTGGCATCAAGAAGTGACAAGCAAGACTTGATGTGTTGCAATCAAAAGGAAGCCTAGAGGTAATATAAAATTTTCCATTTGGAAGATAATGTTCCTTAGTAAATGAAATGTCAAATGTTAATAAAGTCATTGAAGTTAAAGATATTTTGGGATTCCAATATTCACATTTTAATATCAAAGAAGTGGATGAAGATGGGTAATTTGAAGATAATGATATGGAAAAATGAAATAAGGAAAAGAAGTAATTTGAAGATAATGAATTAGGAAAAAGAATACAATAAAGAGGATGAATTTGAAAAGGATGGAGAATGACAATTTCATGATGAAATTCAAATCTCTGATTCTAAAAAAATGGAGCCAAATTGGATAAATGTTATTGAAATGTAAATTTTATGGAATTTTTTAATTAAATTATAATTATAATTATAATTATTATTAGGTTTAATTAGTTAGATGGTACCCACTTTAGTAGGAGTGTGTCAATTTGGTACTCGCAAAAAAAAGTGTCAATTGTGTCCCCATTTTTGAAAAAGTGCATCAATCAGGTCCATTTCAGAAAAAAATAATTAACGCCGTTAACAGCAGGCCACGTGTCACTCTCACGTTTTTAATTTTTTTTAAATTTTAATTTTTTTTTTAAATTTTAAATTTTTTTGTAAATTTTTGTTGTTGTCACGTGTCAAGTTCCTGTTTTGACACGTGGCAATGTCAGTGCCACGTGGCATTTGCCACGTGTGACAACTGTCATTGTACTTATTTCAATTTAGTACCCATATGTACCTTATTGTTTCAATTTAGTCCTCATTTTTGTGTCTTTGGTTCAATTTTATCCCAATTTTTTAAAATAATTGAAGAAGATTTTTTAAGTCAATTTTTTATAAGATTAAAAGTAATTAAGCATAAATATTTTTACAACACTAAGTACTCTGATATTTATATTAAAATTTAGTTGTACAAAAAATGTTATACTAATAGAACAATATAATCATCTACTTTTTTTTTCAAAGTAAAACAATATTGTTTTTATCCAATTCAAGACCAAATCTATTATTTGTATAAATGTTATACTAATATTTTTTTATTAAAAATAACAATAATCTTATAAAAAAATGAATTAAAAAATGTACTTCAATTATTAAAAAAAATTGGGACAAAATTGAACCAAAAACACAAAAGTGGGTACTAATTTGAAACAATCAGGTACATATGAGTACTAAATTGAAACCAGTACAATGATAGTTGTCACATGTGGCATTATCCTACCACATGGCACTGACATTGTCACGTGTCAAAACAGAAACTTGACACGTGGCAACAAAAAATTTTTACAGAAAAAATTAAAAAAAATTAAAAAAAGTTAAAAAAAATTAAAAAAATGTGAGAATGACACGTGGCCTACTGTTAACGACGTTAATTATTTTTTTTTGAAAGGGACCTGATTAATGCACTTTTTTAAAAGTGGAGACGCAATTGACACTTTTTTTCGACGAGTACCAAATTGACACACTTCTACCAAAGTGGGTACCATCTGAGTAATTAAACCTTATTATTATTATTGACAACATTTCTACATTATGTTGCTTTGAAGTTGTTATAATAGATGCAAGTTGCAAGTCACAATGACATGAAAGTTTCCAGTAGCGAGTTTGGGATGCAAGGCTGAGAAGATGGATGACTGTTATCATCAATAAGCCCACACAAGTCACCAATGGCAAGAGAAATTCTAGAAGAAGTATTGGTAGTATGTCTATCATTGATTTTGAAGTATGAAGAAGAAGAACGAATGGTGTCAAAGTATACGTGGAATAAGGTGTTAATGTCATTGACACATTGCTTCAAGATGAGTGTGAAAAATTCTAACTTGAAATTTAATAATATTAAAGTGTCATGGAGTTACTCTTTATGTGTGAAACATTTTGTGAAGGAAGGATATGTGAGTTTTGTTAAGTAATATTAAGGAGGGGAAATGGAAAAACTAATATAAAAATGAAAAGTTTATGTGAGTTTTGTTACCACACCTTAATAAGTCTTTTGGGTGTATAAAAAACTTAGGTAATTGCATGTCATGAGATGATGAGTTTGTAACATTTAAAAAAAAAAAAATACATGTTGAGTAACAATAATTTTGTTGAGTATGTAAGACTTTATGGATGTAAGACTTGAGATGACGATTCACATTAGATTTATTGTGTGCTTTTATTTGTGCTTATATTGTAAGTGTTCATCTCTAGAGTATATTATTTCCTAAATCCTAAACCATTATCATATTTTAGGTTTGTGTATGGTTATGCTAATTGCGAGTCAGTATAATACAAGTATGGGAGATAAATCTTCACTCAACCTATATATAAATAAATTAGTTTGAGTTGGATCGCGTTTAACCCCATCAAAAATAAAATTCAATTCAATCTAACTAAAGTTTGATTAAATTAAACTGAGTCATCAACTAATCTAAACTAATGAACACATTAAATATAATAAGCACTTAATTATGTATGTAATGATAATAAATTAAATGAGTAATAATATGTTATTTTATATCACATGTTTAACTAAATTTTAAATCTCTAATAAATTTAAGTACTTTCAGCTAAGTCTCTATAAATTTTTGTAGTCTAATTGAATACTAAAAATATTTTATACTTTTTAATTGAATCCCGAACTTGGTTTTCACAACATGTTATTTTACAATTTTATAATCATTATGTCAAATTTTCATCACCAATTTCATTCCTTTTTTTTTTTCAACTTATCATCAAGAACACCTTAACCTTGCCTTCAATCTCTTCATTGGAAAAATCTCCAACCACCTCTGTACCTCCCTACATTTTCTAGACCTCTCTAAGAACATTTTTTTTTGAAGACATTTTGACAAACTTCTCATCCACATCTTAGCTTCATCTCATTGACCTCTCCTACAACATATTTAGCGGAGCTATGTGTTAATGTTGTAGAATCTGTAGTATATATGGTTGGACTCTAACCGCGTTCATAGAATATTGCCTTCAACTATTATGAATTATTCCTCTCTAGTGCACCTTATGCAAAGGATAACACTCTCGTTGAACTTCTTCATATCCCAACTTGGAAACCATGACGAAACTTGAGGTCCTTTGCTTTTGTAGAATTAACTTTTGGTTTTGTTCCCATCTGTTTCTTCAATACAAACATTTGAACAATAAAATTTGGGTTTAATTCTTTCGAGGGGTTTTTCATGTCACAAAATGGGGAAAGCAACAAAAACTCATTCAAAAAGAGTATATTTTTTAATACTTAATAAACTGCAAAAAATTAATTAATTAAAAATATAAAAATTTATCAAAAACTTAAAAAATAAATCATTAAAATAAATTTGACATAAGTCCAAGATAAAAATTAAATAAAAATAGATAAAAAATAGGTTGTAACTTTTACTTTGCAGTCTATAAAAATAATATTTATTGTAAAATTTTAAGTCATTATTCCTTTTAAATGAATAATTTTACAATATACTTTTTTTTCTATAGACTTCACAATTAAAATTACAATTTTTTCATTTTTTTTTCAACCTGGACTTACTCAATTTTTGTCTAATTACAGCTAGTAGGTTAACGGGAGAAGGAAATAATAAACTATACATTTGTAAAACTTGTGAGCCACGACTGCAATTTTTTTTCCTTTAGCTCCTTCAAATCAATCAAATTTCTCCTAAAAGAAATTGTGAGTATTATTATATTTAACCATGTGATTTTGACTTCTTCATAAATATTATGCTTATGTGGCTCACATGGCATATATGTGACAATACACATCTTTCAACTCGATTAGTACTATACAAATTAAGAAATTGCATATTTAAGTCAGCCAATGAAATTCCTTCGCCATGTTTCGAATAGTTGACGAGTTGCTTTCTAAAAAGTTTTAATTTTTTTCAATAATTTTATTACTAGATGAACGAATTCCAATGTTATGTATTGTTCTGTTTCTTAAATATCTTTATAAGAGGTGGAAATCAATACGTTAAATATAATTTTAATTTTTTAATTTTAAGTGAAAATTAGAATTAGTTATTTTTTAAAATTTTAGATTAATTTATTTTTTCATTTTTAAAAATATATGGATTTAAAATATTTAACTAAATTTTCTATATGTATTTTAGCTTTAATAACAAATTTATATGTGCAAGTTTTTCTGCACCATTATAATACACGTCTTAATGATCTTATGAGTTGGCTATTAGTGGTGGATCAAACTTTAGTTTACTTACTCAACTCATATACTCAATCATTTAAGAATTTGAGGACAATTTCTTTCCAGTTGGACATAAGTATTTTTATTACGAAATAATAAGCCCAAGTTTCTATTCTATCGGATGTGTGATCCTGTTTGGTGCATGAGTGGTCGATTGACATGATTATTATCAATTATCACATTTGAAGTATCATTCGCTTTGGAGTCTAGAATATTATAATAGTTTTTTCCTTAAGAGATGCCTTAGAGAGTTTAAGGAGAAATGAATATTTGAACTGCCCATTATTCTTGACTCCCAAGCAATGTGAGTGTACCAGTACTCTCCCAGTCAAGGGCTAAGGGAGTTTTCATTCCTGCAGATAACATCAATGATCCTATCTCAAGTTCGTCAAGTGACATCCTTATGATCAATCATCACATTTGAAGTATTGTCCGCTTTAAAGTCTATAACTCCATCATAGTTTTATCTTTAAAAGACACCTTGAAGTATATAAGAATAAAGTATATTTTTCTAACTTTATGTTATTAGATTTGAATTTTAGTTTAACAGTTAATATATAAATTATAATATGTGTACTTTTTTTTTCAAAAACTAATATTATTATAGTTTTTAAATATAATAATTATTATATGAAATGAAGTAAATTAACCTAAGTCTATTTTAGTCATAATGAAACAAATCAAATAAAAAAATACTTAATTAGTTTAAATCACAATTTTTTCATCTAACCTACGTTTTATAGATTTTTCAGGAGCAAATAATTGGATGGAGGATATTTTATATTTTGGCAGTTGCGGGGAAACTTTTATAAATGAAACAAACTACACGCGAGGGTTTTCTCTCGTTTTCCAAACCCTTCAATTTCGATGAGTTACTTGTGAGTTACGAAAAAGGTATTAATTAACATATTCTGATTCTCACAATCTTTTTTTCAATATATTAATATATAGTTTGATTGAGAGTCTATTTATATTAAATAGGAATGAAAAATGAACATGAGGTACTTCAAATTTGTTTTTATTTTGATGGAAATTTTTTTTGTTATTAGATATGAGTATAAGTATAGGAAATTCTGATTTTTTATATTCAATATGAAAAGAAAAATAAATATGTATATGTTTGTCCTATTTCTACCTCAAATTATTAAAATAACTTTAATATTTTATGTAATATATAAAAATTGGTATTGGTATTAACTTTTCTTTAGTCAGAACTTAATTTAAGTAAGATTAATTATATCATTATTTAAATTTTGTTAAATTGTTATTTGATATTTATATTATTATAATTTCTTAATTGTAATTTGACATGAAAAGAAGAAGTATATTTTATAATCATAAATACTTGATAATATCATTTTTTATTATGATTTTTATATTTTGTAAAAGAAATTATTTTAATAAATATTTGAAATGATGGGACAAAAATTTTATTTGAGTTGGATATGGAAATGAAGATGAAAATAAATTTGTATTTCAAAAATAAAGAAGAAATAGTCAAACTCAAATATGAGAATGAAAATAAATTTTTATTTCAAAGATAAAAATAAAATAATCAAACTCGTAATGTTAAATTGTATTTGTTATAATTTATTTCAACATCACATTGAAAGGGAACATAATAAACAATTTATCAATTTCTTAATGTAATTTTATGACTAAGAACGGACACACACAATTAATAATACGTAGCTTGTGGAGGCTACCATAGAAAAAAAAATGCTAACAATTACAAATTAAAAATTATATCTTAATTAGTACTTTATTTTTTCCAAACATAAATACTTCATTTTTATTTTTTTCTTAAATCGAACAGCTATTACTACTACTTTTATTTAATTATTTATATCTGTCTATTTATTATCTCTTCCAAAATTAGTATAAAACTTGAAATCTTATTTGTTCATCAAATAAATAGTACAAATATATACGTCTGATTCTAAAGCCATAAACTTTGTCCCAAAAGGTACATGAGAAAGCACATGGGACTTGGTCACAACCAACAAAGGTGAAAATATGAAAAGGCATCTTTAAATGTGATTAAACTCAAGGTGTATGGAATATAGATCACCCAACTCAAAAAATCAAATAAAAATTTACTTTTAAACTCTCTAAAATAAATAACATATTTTACAAGGACTAGAATAAAAATGATCATATCTTATAAAGATTAAAGTAGAGATTTTAAATTTTACAATATGAAAAGAAAAAAAAAATAAAGCACCAAAATCAAAAACCCATTTTAGGAGAATTAGTTATATATATATATATATATATATATATATATATATATATATATATATATATAT
>Ga0214544_1000965_pt1 | contig 57228 bp, 53 predicted proteins | sample CNSS3metaG_FD_160074 | JGI IMG/M metagenome (GOLD analysis project Ga0214544, IMG submission 160074) | Root nodule microbial communities from cowpea collected in UCLA plant growth center, Los Angeles, California, USA - CNSS3 | ecosystem: Host-associated > Plants > Roots > Nodule | place: USA... | reverse complement strand
ATGTGTCAATGTTTTAATTTGATTTTAGGAAAGAGTATTTAAGTTTATCTTATTCCAATATTCGATTATGTTTCTATCGAGAATATTTTTTGTTATGCATGTAGACTTTATATATATATATATATACTTATTTTCTTGATAAATATTATCCAAACTCTTATTCAAGTGAAAATGCCATTTTTGGTATCCCATCACTTATTGATCTTTTATAGGCATACTTTGAAGAAGAAAAGGAATCAAAATTTCTTTAGTTTAAGTAATCTTTCTTCTTATAATTGTATGCAAAACTTACGAAATAAGATAAGATTTAAGTTAAAATATGAGTTTCATAAAATTCTTTTAAACACAATAAAGATCAGGGTAAAGGAAATCTATGAATACATATTTAATTACCACTAGTGTAGAAACAATGTTCAACGACACCAAATATCAACGGTTCCAACGACATGTTGTGGAAAAAAAGGCGATGGCTTTTTTTGTAAATAGTTGGACAAAAACAACAACGATTTTACCCCAAATCGTCGTTGATGTGACAGAGCGTACCGCTATATGGTTTTGCTCTTATCATAGACCTCATCCCCCTTATTTGAAGAGCATAATTGATACATAAGTTTTTTTCAATAAATGCCTTCATTTATACATTAATCTTGAATATATAATCTCATGTTTTGTATTGATTATTTTAACTTTTGTACTTTTAATGGACAAAGTATATTGAGTGGTAGATCGACTGTCAATACTAAAAAGGGCACTTGGATTTCCCTCCAGGTACTTATACTATATATATCATTTATTTACTTAGTATTGTCATGTGTATTTATAACTAAGTACAATTACTGTCACTGTAGTGTAATAAACAAACTGGGAGCTTTGAGTGTGGCTATTATGTGATGCAATGGATGACAACAATTGTTCAAGACAATTATGAAAGTGGTTGGGATGTGGTAATATACTAACTTATTTCATATACTAATTTTAACTTAACATAATTTACATATGTATTGCTATTAATTTTTCCAACACTTTTGTAGAAATTCAATGAACCAAGTCCAATGGATTCAAGAGCAATAACTTATGTTCAAAAAGCGTAGACAAAGTACTTTCTATAGATTATAACTATATCTGGATTGAAACTTTATCTGAATAGGAATTTTGTTTTTGCATTGGGTCTATTTTTCTGAATTGCAGGTTCATATAAGACATTAAACAAAGCTCGCTTTCTTAAAAAATAACCATAATTAACGACGGTTATGACCATAACCGTTGTTAAAACAAGTCTAATCCACAACGGTTGGTGCCAAAACCATCGTCGTTACTCTTTGGACTTCTAGTCCAAGTCCAAACCCATATTGTTGTCGTTCATAGTTCAATGACGGCTCTTCAAACTGTGATCATATTAGTTAATAATGACGACAGTTATAAAATTGTCGTTGTTGTTTGCTGCTTTTAACGAAGACTTAATCAACGATGGATTTGGAATCGTCTTCATAGGCTTTGGTTAGTTATCATGGATAAGCATTGCTAGAGTAGTATACTATAGTTAAACAAAACACTATTATCATTTTGTAATATTTTTCAACTTATTAGTTTAATATATTTTTATATATAATTTTTTTAAGTACAATTACAATATAAATAAATATATATCTTAAGTGAAAAATTACATTAAAAAAGATAAGGAACCTTGAAAAATGTTGTATTGGAATAAATTTGAATAGTAATGATTTAAGTCTAGGTGGTAATAGAATTGACAAAAAGATGTGGTATTTTAAAAATTATTGGGATGTTATATAAACATCTCCAATTGCATGAAAATGACATGTTAGTTTCATACATTGAATATGCCAAATTCCCATCCCAAAAGCCATTAAATGAAAATCACCTGTGCCAAAATGTAAGAGCTCCACTTGGGCCCAGTTTCATCAATGGTATACAAATTATTCATGTTATGATTATACAAATTTTAAAAAAAAAAATGATTTATCAAATCTTTATTAAACACACTTATTGAACAGCAATGACTCGTTTTTTTTTTCTCATAATAAAAAAGAAAATGTGTGATTTTTTAGAGGTCATGAATGAAAAAGAAAAAATAGGGTGAGTGCTCAATTTGATGTGATGAATTAATGTATCACCCATATATCCATGCTACGCACATGCAACGTTATATGTAGATAAAGTTGCTAGATTTTCATTCCTTGTCAAAAGGTAGGTTGTCTTTTCAGCCAAATCATGTTCCTAAACCAAGCACATACCTACCTTATTTTTCTCTATGACTGTTAGTTCGAAATAAATTAAAATTCTTTTTTTTTTTAGTTTTTATATTACCGGTGATAAAATGAATTTATATTATATAAATATATAAATAGGTGTAAGTTTTATTTTATAAATTAATTTTATAGATTTAAAGTTGATTATTTAAAATAATATTAAAATTGTTTAAAAATTATTCTTTACGAAAATTTATAATTTGCTAAATTTATTATATCACTTGTTACTATATAATTTTATATTTAATATATATATATATATATATATATATATATATATATATATATATATATATATTTATTGACAATATAAAAAAATGGTTGAACATTTCATATTTATAAATCTTACTTGATAAATTAATTTTATAAGATATTTTTGTAATATGTCTAAATAACATCGAAACATCATAGGCCAATATCTCCTAAAAGAAATGGTAAGGAAACTAGTGTGTTTTCTAGGATTAGTTGTTTTTTCTTTTTTCTTTTTTTCTTTCTTTCTATTATCTCTTAAATAGAAATAGAACTAAACATGTTGAGATCAATAATTATATATACACTCGTCAATAAAACAATCTAGTCTAATGGTATTTTTTATTTTTGAAAATAAATTCAATATCACAACACCTTTGTGTTAGCAACACAATAAAACTCATCAAGAACTATTAAGAAAATCGATTAGTGTACATTAGTATTTTTCAAATATATAATCATAGAGACTAATTAAAAAGTTGGGTAGTAATCGCATTACTATGTAAAAAAGGTATATACCTTTTTTCCTTTAATCTTAACCATATAAATGTAATATATTGATTTATGTGTCTATCATCACAGATTTAAGTTTAGATTTTTCATGAACACAAAAGGACATATATGAGAGGCCTGTCGTATCAACTTCTTTAAACAAAATATCTTTGATAGATTATTATTATTATTAAATATATATATATATATATATATATATATATATATATATATATATATATATATATATATATATCATTTTGCATGTATAAAATAAATTAGTAGCTAATTTCCTCAAACATTTTTAATTTAACTATTTAACTTGTAAGTCTTCAGGTTGTTTATAAGTTATCATTTTTAATTTTACAAAACAAATCAATTACATCTGAACAAATAAACATATAGGAGTTTATTAATTATATTGCATATTTTTAACTTAATCTCCATTTTAGTTTTAAATAAATAAATCGTAATAAAATAAAGTAAGAGATCCATGGTGTTTAACAGGACAAACTAGAAGACAAAAATTGTATTAGTAAAAAAAGTAAAAGAAGATTAACAAAAAAGTATAAGATAGCTTTACTTTTATAAAAAGAAAAAAAAAACATCAAAGATATAACTTTTTGAGAGACAGAAATTTCAATAAGTGATTTTATAAATGGAAATAAATAATTTAAAATACACCGACTTGTAACTCAGACTTTCGTCTTCTTTCAGCCACCATGTGACCATTGCATGTAATTTCACATCTTCTTATATGTTTGGATGTTATTTTTTCTCAACTTTTGAATTCTATTATCTTTTATACATATTTTTTAAATTTTCTCACATGAACCCCTTTTCATATTTTTAGATTTCAAACATATTTAAATGTTAAATAAATAATTTGAAATTGTATAAAAATATATTATTGCTGAAAATTATTCCTGTTTTAATACTTGAACCGTCTGGGATAAATCAATATGAGCTTCGAGATAAAAAGAAAAAAAGAAAAAACTGTTTACCATGGAGTAAACAAAATTAGAAAAAAAATACGTGTAATTAATTTATAGCAAAAAGTGTCATGTATCCTCATTGAAATCATAGTAAATAAATTTTAATTGTAAATTATTTGGTCAAAGAGAATAAAAATGCAATATTTTTAATTGCTCAATCAATTTTACAATACATTAACTAAAACACATACACCATATGTATCTATATTTTTTACTACAAATAATTAATTAATTTTAGAAAATAATTAAATTTAAATAAATAATTACTTAAAAGAATAAAATTATTCAATTTAAAAAATAATTAAATTGTAATACACATTCACTAAAAAAAATTATTTTAATTTAGAAAACAATTACTTACGAAAGCAAAATTAAAAAAATTGTAAACATATTTATCTTATAACAAGAAAAATTAAGTAAAACAAGTCACAATCAAATCGTAATATTTACACGGTTATACTTTTTAGTGCATAAATTGATCGCGACTAAATTTTTGACCTAGTAATAAATATTTGACTATTGATACAAGAGTCACGATCTCATGTACTTTTAGAAAATTATTGAAATATATTTATATATTTTCAGATATATGTATTACCAGAAAAAAAAAAGTATGTACACCAAAGAGTGAATTTCGTATCTTATATTTCAAGAACGTAAATTATTATCCATGATAATAACTTATTTTAATTACTTTTACTTTTAATTAGTTGCATTTTATATATTTAAAAGAAATCAGTAAATACCTATCCAACACGTGAAAATGTTATTTATTGAGAACGCAAAATTACACCTAAATTTTATTTTGCTTGAAATCTAACTCGTTAATTGTAGTGTGCCCGAACTCTGAAGTAATTTCCTAACAACTTAGTACATGAATTACTGTCAAATATAATGTTGTTTTATTGTTGACATATATTATTTGATTAGGGAGACTATTTTTGGGAAAAGTTACATAACTTTACTTAATTTTAACTAATTTTTTTCATAATTTTTTTATGCATAAAAATTAAGAGAAGTTATGTTATAGTTTTTGCAGAAAAAAAGTAATTGCATCCCTGTCTTAACCCTATTCAGACTTAGTTTAAGTATTTATTAAAATCAACAAGCTAAATAAATGTAATATTGTTCTTCCTTAGGAAAATAGTTAACAATTCTTGCAGGTATGAATAAAAACAGTTTTTTCTTACAATTATGTATAACTTGAATTTCTATTTTATTATTCTTTTTGTGAGACCTTAAAGTTGGTGAGTTCTGACATAGAAAAGTAGTATAAAAACAGAAGCTTAGCGTGTCTTAGGTGGTAAGACTCGAAGTCACGCACACAAAACACAGAAATTGTTTTTATTTATATTTTTATTTGTTTTCAATTTTTACCGGGTCTTCCTTTCTTCATTGGTTTCTCTTTATCTGACTGAGAGACGCAGAGAGAGAGAGAGAGAGAGAGAGAGAGAGAGAGAGAGTGTTGGCAATGTCGAAGTCTCAGGCGGGTAGCGGTGCGGGCGCAGCGAAGACTGCGTGGGTGCTGCCGTACCGAACCGAGAACCTTAGGGAGGTGTACACGCTGGGGCGGAAGCTGGGTCAGGGGCAATTCGGCACGACGTTCCTGTGCACGCACAACGCCACGGGTCGCACCTTCGCCTGCAAGTCAATCCCGAAGCGGAAGCTTCTGTGCAAGGAGGACTACGAGGACGTTTGGAGGGAGATTCAGATAATGCACCATCTCTCGGAACACCCTAACGTGGTGAGGATCCACGGCACCTACGAGGACACCTCCTCCGTCCACCTCGTCATGGAGCTCTGCGAGGGAGGCGAGCTCTTCGACAGAATCGTTCAGAAGGGCCACTACAGTGAGCGTCAGGCCGCCAACCTCATCAAGACCATTCTTGAGGTTGTCGAGGCTTGTCACTCCCTTGGAGTCATGCACAGGGACCTCAAGCCCGAGAACTTTCTCTTCGACACTGTTGAGGAAGATGCCAAGCTCAAAACCACCGATTTTGGTCTCTCTGTCTTTTACAAGCCAGGTTAGCTTCCGATCTATTTCATTCCTCATTCACTGCGATCTCACTTTACTTTTCTCAATAACCTCGTTTCCATTTTTTCTTATCTTTCCCTTCATTCATGCTCACTCATTGTTTAATTTCGATCCATCTTGCTGCTTAGAATCAGAAAAACATAATTCATATTTTAGAATTTCTTATCTTTTCTTAGTGCTTTAGTGGTTGTTGAGATTTTCATTAAATGGTGATATAATAAGCCTATTTATTCAGTACTCTTTTTCTGTAAAAGCAGCAATTGTTGGTCTGAATTCTATTTTTGTCTCGTAGATTGAATTGAAATCACGATCTTTATGTTTTGGGAGATGTATAAAAAGTGAATTTTATTTTTATGGTTTTTATCGGGTTCAACGGAGATGAAGCCAGAAAGGCAATATGGTGTATATCAGGAACCAGCAATCATTATGAGTATCTATAACACAATGATTACGAGATAATCTGGAATCCCTTCCACATTGTGCATGGTTAACACATTGATGTACTTTTCATTTTCAGGTGAGACCTTCTGTGACGTTGTTGGAAGCCCGTACTATGTTGCCCCAGAGGTGTTGCGTAAGCATTATGGACCTGAATCAGATGTTTGGAGTGCTGGTGTTATTTTGTACATCTTATTAAGTGGGGTGCCACCATTTTGGGCTGGTAATTACATGTCACCTGCACCTTAAATTATCAATTGTTTTCTTCGTGTGTGTATCCTTCATCGTTACTGATACTTGTCTGGCATTTTTGTCACCTCCAGAAACTGAACAGGGGATTTTCCGACAGATTTTACTAGGAAGACTTGATTTTCAGTCCGAGCCATGGCCCAGCATTTCAGACAGTGCCAAGGATCTGATTCGAAAAATGCTTGATAGGAATCCAAAGACAAGGCTCACAGCTCACAAAGTACTCTGTGAGTCTATTCAACTTCTTTTATATTGAGCAAGCAAGTAGCATGATTTGAATGAATGTGTGTGGTTTCTGTGTCAGGTCATCCATGGATTGTTGATGACAACCTTGCACCAGATAAACCTCTTGATTCTGCTGTTTTATCACGCCTGAAGCAGTTCTCTGCAATGAATAAACTTAAAAAGATGGCTTTACGAGTAAGACTGCAAACCTTTTTAGTTGGGCGTAATGATTTCTGTGTGCTGAGTGCCCACTATTTAAAAACAATTTAATCTCTTTAGAATATCCTGTTTTCTTAATTATATGCATTTTTTGTAGGAATTAGGTTAATTATAATTTCTCTTAACTTTTTATTTTAAAGAATCACTCGTTTTTAGTTTTTAATTTATTAATTAAAATTTATAATATCATGACTCCTTCATGGTGGGAATGGATGGATATTTTCATTTGCAATGTGAAGTATAGTGAGATCTTGGCAGAAGACCATTTTATCATGGTTATGATTGAAGATGGATTTTGCTAACGTAAATTACTGAATTGATTATATCAGTACTATGAGCTTATAATATAATGAATGGTTAAAGATTGTGTAATACTTTTAGTTTGGAGTTACCATAGTGTAATTTGATCATTTTCTACATATGTAGATATATTTAGTAAGAGTGGTATTTTAATAGGAGTGAAAGAAATAAGTAAAGAGAAAGGTACAATTTAATGTTATGTGATTACTTAAAAAAATGTTTTGTTATTTTTATAATAAATATTTCCCATACATTGAGTGTGTTTTTATCTTGATAGTTTATAATATAACAATCAATAGTTATTTTTCATAGTGTAATTTGAACTTTATTTTTTTATTCTCTTTGGTTATGGGCTTTTGGTACAATAAGAGATATCTTATGCAAAGTAATGTAGTGCAGTTAGTGTCATAATAAAAACTTATTATTGTATGTATATTATTTATCTTCAAATGTTTTGCATTTTATGTTGTATGATTTGTCATTATTTTATTTTTCAGTACAACATTGGTATAATAAATGTCTTTAATTTATACTTTTTTTTTATTTAGTCTGCTTCTTGGTCGAATGGAAAGAAGAATTTGATAGGAAAACGTTTAAAATCAACCATATTAAAAATCTTTTTTCTTTTATTATTTTGGACTCCCTCAATTTTTTTTGTTAAAGTTTCGCCGCTGGTGCAAACTGTTGCTTCCTTATCATAAGGCCTTTGGGAATTGCCTATACATTCATTAAAAGGTTTTTTGATTCTAGAGATTAATAAAATGCATGACAATATTTTTATCTCATTCAACAACAACGATGCCAGAGCTTCTTAATTTTTGCTGAAGTTTTATGAGGTTGTCTTAGATGGTTGTAGGGGATACCTACCTTGTTTGGCATATGAATGTGTTTTTGCCTGCAGGAACAAATTTTGAATTTGAAGAATTTTTTTTGCAGTGAATATGATTAATGGCTTTTTATATGTACACGTTGTACTCTTGTTAAAAACACATTAAATAAAGATTAACTCTTGCTCAGGCTCTTGACGACCCTTATTACCAAAGCAAGAGCAAGGGCATAATGTACATATGGTCGAAGTGGAGGCTAATGTCTTTTATCAGTAGCTGTCATCAATTAGATGAATTTCATTGATGAGTTTTCGATATGGACCAAAGACATCTTCAACCTGACACAGTTGTATTGTTTTCATGTGGCTTGCAGGGTTTCAGTTCTGAAGGAACTTGACCTTGTTCTACATTTGGCATGATTATTATCTACAACTGTTTCTTTACGTTGGTTTTTTTTTTTTTCTGATATTTTTTATCAATGCCAGTTTTCTATGTTGTACATCAGTTGAATTGTCACTTTCTTCCCAGCCTCGGGCCATGATTGTGTTTCTTAGTTTAAGTATTAAATTTTTTCAAGTTTTTCAGCTTTGACTTAATGGCTTGGTTTTGGAAGTCTATCAGAAACTGGTCTTGAATTGGAAGTTGAAATCCATTTCCTAGTCTTCCATGTGAAATCCTAATACCGTGATATTTACAATTTTGTATGGTTTGAAGGTTATTGCGGAGAGGCTCTCTGAGGAAGAAATTGGTGGTCTGAAGGAGTTATTCAAGATGATCGATGCAGATAACAGTGGAACTATAACATTTGATGAGCTAAAAGAAGGGTTAAAGCGGGTAGGATCTGATCTAATGGAGTCTGAAATCAAGGATCTCATGGATGCAGTAAGACCCTTTACTTTGTTATCTGTGCTGTTTTGCATCCAATATTTGGTTCTGATGTATGATCTTGCACGTGGTTACAGGCAGATATTGATAACAGTGGGACACTTGACTATGGTGAATTCATTGCTGCTACGGTTCACTTGAATAAGTTGGAGAGGGAGGAAAATCTGGTGTCAGCTTTCTCCTATTTTGACAAAGATGGAAGTGGTTACATAACCATTGATGAGATACAACAGGCTTGTAAGGATTTCGGTTTGGAGGATGTCCATATTGATGAAATTGTCAAGGAAATTGATCAAGACAACGTAAGTATTCGTTTCTGTTTGTGGTTGTCGTAAGTTTCTGCAACACTTAATTATAAGGTTGGGTTGTTAATGGAAGATTTGTCGTGCAGGATGGACAGATAGATTATGGAGAATTCGCTGCCATGATGAGAAAGGGCAATGGAGGAATCGGCAGGCGAACCATGAGGAGCACCCTCAACTTCAGAGATGCTCTGGGAATTATAGGACATGGCTCTCATGATTAAATAATTGTACCTTAAATAACTTTTGTCATGAAATTTTGAACAAGAAAAACTTTGGTGAGCATGGACAACTTCAGTAGCCTGACCAAAACTTGCATTTATGAATACACCCATGGATAAAAAAAATTACCTTCACTACCTGTATAGTTTTAGAAAAGGAAAAGAATTGGACGCCTTTATATTTTTCACTTTAACTTTTACACATGACGAAATAAGTGTGGTTAAATGAAGATTCAAGTAAAAATGATTATCTTGAGTCAAATAATATATACATAATCAAAATCAAAAGGTAGAGAACAACTTCGAGCATACATTGTCCTCATCGTTTAATAATAACAAGAACTGGTACAGAAAATTCAAAGTAATTGAAGTAATTGTTTGAGATGGAGGAAACTTAAACAGAAGGGTAATTTGGTATGTATTTGGTACAGAAGGGCGATACAACATTTAACTTGAACCGTTTATTTGGGTGCAATTTGGTCCTTCACAGTTTACTGGAAGCAGGAATGAATTTGGTATGACGCCCCTGGGCAAAAATTTTGCCAGTTTTTTTCTTCTTGAACTCTACGCTTATAACAGCAACAACCTTCCCAACACGCAATGCTCTGGCCTCGATCTCAATCTCCTCCTAACATAACAATGCAAAACTATTGTTACTGCACTAATATTTTTGCATTACATCCATTATCAGAAACCACAATAACAACTCCATAAATTCCACTCAAAGAATAGACCATGTCAACCAATCAAGTTCTCCTACACACCACTCCCACACTCACCTACTTTAACATAGAAAAGACAAAGATTTTTACTTTTCTGCTAATCATTTGCAAAATAGTTCCCAAATCATCAGAGAATTTAGTTAAGGTAACCAAAGTCCAGAACTTGAGCAACGTGTTTGGTCAAAACTACACATTTCAGCAACCAAGTCTCAGAATACATACTAAACTAATGTTCTTCTAACGCCACTGTTACTCAATTCAATACAATGTGACAGACAGTCCAAGGAAGAAACACCAAAGATGATTCATTCACACACGAAAACTTTCCGAAGAGCAATTAATGGAACAAAAATCAATCACTCAAACCAAACCTGACCCCATTACTATGATTCATTATCAAGTCAATGGATCATTATAACAAATCACAAATCACAAATCAATAATCAAAAGAGATGGATAGTTGGTGAGATACATCGACATAGGCAGCATCCACGTAGGAAACATTAATCTCAACGGAAACCCCCGTATTGGGACCTGTGAACCCAACGGTGGGAATCACGGCGGACCCCACCACATCCACCAGCGCAGCGGTGGCACCACCGTGCAACGTATTGCCAGCGTTCTGCACAAACAAAATCCCATAAAAGAATTAAAACGAGAAAAAATAAAAATGAAAGAAGAAAAAGGTGTGAGCAAGTGCACGTACGAGTAAACGTTGTGGTATCTTCATGGAACAGAGAATGCGACCAGGTTCGATGAGATCAACCTTAAGCGAATTCATTATTAAGGGTTCCAGAAACCTCGGTGGTAACCCATCAACCTCCGATGATGTTCCCACTCCTTTCTCCAAGTACCTCTTCACTGCATCCAAGTCCATTTTCACTCTCTCCCAATCCAATTCCAAGCTTCTCCTAAATTATTTTGGTTCTTTTATATGTTCCCAAAATTTCACTCTTTTCTTCCTTCCCCAAAGTTGACTTTTGATCCTTCATTTTAATTATTAGGTTTAAATACCTTTTTTGTCTTCATTTTTGTAGTATTTGTCGTGGATGGTCCTCGTTTTGACACAAAATATTTAAAATGATCCCCATTTTTATCGAATGTTTAAAATGGTTCTCATTTTCGCAATTCGTATTTTATTTTGTCATTTTTTGTAATGATGTTTAAATCATTAACGGAACATTATACAAGTGATACGGTTTGTATTAGGGTGTGTTACGTGTACTGTACATGTGTGTAATTAGATATTTGGGGATAAATAAGTGAGCTAGGGTTTGGGTAAGGAATGTTTGGGCAGTTTGTGAGTTTTGGCAATCTTGTTCCTCCATTCCCAATTGGTGTTGCTGCAATCTTCTTCCTCCTGCAATCCCATTATATAGGTATGTTACGGTCCCAATCTTCGTGCACTGTTGGTGATTCCACGAGAAATGGATTAACCCTGAGTTGTAGCTACTAAGAGATGACAGCTTTGAAGATGGCAAGAACTCCAAAGAATATTGGTAGAAAATTTTGGGTACAATCTGTTTTTATTTTTGTGTTAATAATAAATTGGTTTTATTTTGTGGTTTATTGATTTACAAAGTGGTGGTTCCAATAATGTGGGCTGCAACTTTTTCAAACGGTAGTGTTGATGAAAAGTATGTCATCATCATGACACAAATGAGACAGATTAATGATTTGGAGAAGTCATTGAAGGTTGCTGAGAAGAGGCTGCAATTAGTAATAGGGTTCACTTGTGTTGTTATTATATTATTCGTACTGTTGTTGTGTGTAATCTTTTAAAGTCCAATCTATTTTGTATTATTGTTAAACGAATAAATGAATTAGTTTGATTATGTTGATATTAGTCCCAACATGTTCAAAATGACATGAGCATTGAAGTAAGTGATATTGATCTAAGCTTGAAAAAAATTAAATTAATGTAAGTCTGGAAGAAGTTAAATTCATAACGTTAATTCATCCTCATCAAAATGCACTACATCAATGTTTGGCAAAAGTCAAAAGTGAAATTGAACGAAGTTTAAGGAAAGTCAAGATGTAGTACATCAATAATGAATTCTACATCAGAAATTCCAAAAATAACTAAGACGTTTATAACTACTATCATGGCCTCCTCCTAATCTGTAATTTCATCCTAAACTGCTGAGATGGTTCTTTTGGTGTTGGTAGTGGTGCTGCTTGACTCTCCACTTCATTCCTTGGTGGTTGAGTTGTTTGAGTTTCAGCAGTTGGTGCATTCTCAACAGTTGGTGCATTCTCAGCGATTTGGGCATCTGGTGGAGTCTCAGCAGGTAATTTAGAAACCATGCAGAACATCACATAAATCAAAAGAAAAATAAATCCCAAAATAGAATTATGAAAACCATAACACAACCCAGAAAACCATAAACCGACTTACCTCGTTGATGATGATTAATTGGAAAATTGAAATGAAGAGCACAACTGCAATCCAATGATGAAATGACAAGTATTAGCTGCTTCCTCTGCCAATCCGAGCTCAAAAAAAGACGAAGATGAAGAAATTTCCCTAATTGCAAAATTTCCCCTAAATTGAAAAAAATTAACGTTAATTAGCCACCTGTACACAGGTAACACACCCTAATACAAACTCTATCACCTGTACAATGCTCCATTAATGATTTAAACGGCGTTACAGGAAAGGACCAAATAAAACATGAATTGCGCAAAATGAGGACCATTATAAACATTCTATCAAAATGAGGATCATCCGCAACAAACACTACGAAAATGAGGATAAAAAGATATTTAAGCCTAATTATTATAATATAATATATTGGAAATCATATACTTATGCCCATTTCACAACAACCCATCTAATAACATAGTAATACCTAACTATTTGAAGTTAAAAATAATAACCATATGAACAAAAATAATCTCATAATTTTACTACCCAATATAAAATAATAAACACACAAATAAATTAGCTTATAATTATGAATATAAGCATTGATAAAAAAATAATAATAAAAGTTATACCAATTAAATTTTAACTTAATAAAATAAAATAGTATGATAAAAACACATAAAATTGTGAAGATTTGAGTCGGTATGATCTGTTTAAAAGGTTCCTAGACGAATGACGTAATTAAATGATTCAGTAATTAAATGCAATAGACAACACATGTAGTATATGAAGATTAGAGGATTACTCTTGTATCCTTTAGTATTGTCTAGTATATCTAGTATATCACGTACAATTTGATTGAATAATCTGATGTCATATCATTTAATGGCTACTAAGCTTATTTGTTAGAAGCATTGTTCATGCATTAAGCGAGTGTCTTCATATATGAGTTTACTTGTGTCTTCATATATAGGACCTTTTAGCTCTAGTATTACGTTAACATTCGAGTTGTTTTAAGTGAAAAGTTTGTCGTGAAGAAAAATCTCTATGTTGTAATCTCTGGTTTAATGAACCTTCTGCTTAAAGTTCATTAACACATTAATTCGTGTGTGTATGCTTGTTCTTTATGTATCCTCTCTTTTACCTTCCATTGTTTCTAACACTTGCAATATACTCTGTTTCCGGTGTAAGTATGGTACAGTAGAGAAGATCGAAAGGTAAAACAAAAGAATGAATTTTCTTTTCAAAAACACCCTCATTCTTTGAACCCAGGAATTGAGACAAAAATTAGTGAAACTCTTATTCACTACTAAAGTAGGCAACTATTTGTGACACTTAAATTTAAATTGAACATCCTCTAGTTTCAATGTCATAATCATATAATTGCAACCGAAATTAAATAATTATTGAGTTGCAAACCTAAGTTCAACGATTTCACCATTTACTCTACAAATATATGTTTTAGGTTTCATTAATCACCGCTCAGGTGAATCAATTCTCTAGTTGCTTGGGCCAGCTTCATCATGATTCTTACAGCAAAACCACTATCGTGAGGGCGTTCGTCAAAGTGATGTTCATCTTCATCGCTGTCATCTTCATCAAAGGGTTTCTCCTTATGGAAGATACAACACCTTTTGGAATTCTTCTTCTGCATGAACTCATTGTCCACGGTGCCCTCTTTCCAACTGACCTTTTTCTTCTTGCGATTGAGGGGGAGGAAAAGTACTTCTTCTGGTTGCTGTTGTTGGTGTTGAGATGAAGAGGTAGATGGCTCAGAGTTTTGAATTGTTATGGTGGTGGTGCCAGTGATGGAAGAGGAAGACATCACTACTGGCCTGGTGGTGTTCGTGCGTCTGTCCATGACTGTTCTCTTAAAGTTCAAGAGATTGGAGAGACAAAAATACTAATTTTGTGGTTGTTTTGTTCCTGTTTGTTCTCCTTCAATTTGTGTTCAACTTAGAATATGAAATAATGTCAATGTTAATAATCAAATTTATTTTGACAAAGTTATGTGTTTCTCAACTTCTTTTGTATTATTTTAGCGTAATGTACCTGTCGCTATCCCATGTCACAAAGTGCTACAACAGGATATAAAAAGGGTCAGTGTCCCTGTTGCTATCCCCAATAAAGTGGGGAATGAAAAAAATAAAACGCAATCACAAAGTCAATCTTTGATATGCCCTAAATAGCTTGTTTGCACGTTCTAGTATTAAGAAAACAATTGACAGTATGACTAGCTATTGATAAGTTTGGTGGTTTGATCAAGTCTCACTTTTTAAATTTGTTAGTACAAAATTTTACATCAACTCTCTAATTTTGCTACTTAGAAAAGGAAGAATACCAACACTGAAAAGTGGCATAATCTATTCCCAATCTTGAAAACAATCATCAATTCCCCCACCTGTACAAAAGGATCAAAACCTTCCACATCTTAGGCAATATTTAAGGATACCCATATTCCACCACTATACAATCCTGTTATATGAAACCTGCCAAAACCAAAACAAGCCTAGTACAACAATTAAATGAATTCCAACAACTTTGGACAAATCCAAAGATCATTTTATAGTATGTTCATCGCAAAAGGTTTCAAGATCCCGACAAATCCAATGTCAAATAATCACTACAAAGCACAAAACCCAAAAACATAATGTGACCAGCCACTGTTTCGAAACTCCAAATAACAAATCTTTCGAAATTCCAACAACCCTTGAATTGGTTATTCATGGCTAATACATTTGTTAAAATCTGACTAGTCACCTTGATTATAATTCTCATTTCAATTACTTCTTTTTGCATCCAGAAGACTAGATTTGAGACAAAAGAGCTAAATTTGACCAACAACTTGTCAATCTTTACATATAAGGTACAAAAAATAAAAAAGGTTATAGAATACGAACCAAATCAAGAATGTATTACATATAAATGAGTAAATAAAGAATGCATAAGGGACTATTTTATTCGTATTAGAATCAATTCAATAATTTTTTATACGTAGGAACCGAACTAAGAGTTTTCATAGAGATATATTTTCCAGGACATATTTAAAATAAACAATATAAAATATAAATATAATATCATATAATTCAAAATGTTATTTATTAAAAAAAGTTTCGTTATCAAAATATAGACCAAAAAAAATTTAGTTGTAGGAATGGCATGTAACATTCACTGGCCAAAAATTAGTCTGGTTCGATTCTAGTCCTATCTCTTTTCCAGAACCCTGTGATTCTTTACCCCCTCCAAAGTACTATTACTTGCTCAATGTTTTGATGAAAAGAATAGTTGGTGTTTTTTAAGTGTCAATAAATTTTGTTTGCAATCGATCTTGCTTATATATACACCCATACATCGAATTTGTCATAATCAACAGAAACTGATAACAAAATTGAAACAACAACATCAATAGCATCTATTTAAGTATTTAGGAGTATTCAAGAATAATTTTTTGGGCATTTGCGCACATTTGTAAGTATCACTTATGGTGGAACAGACAACATAATCAGCATATCATACGATGTAACTAATTCGTTCAAACCTTGTTGGAAAGAATTAAAGATCTTTGGCCGTATGTCCACCGTCCTACGTACTAACAGAATTATGCTTTCTCTCTGCACTAAATCAAACACAAGAAAATATCAAGAATTAAAAAAAATATGAAAAGGAAGGAAAATTGACAAAAACATACAGAATCAGAAATCCAACAGAACAACGAGAAGATCCGTAGCTGATGTAGTTTGATTTAAGACGCGATTAGGGTTCCGTTTTGGATACAAGAAGTTGAGACACGAATGGGAAAAGGCAGGCTACTGAGAGGCAATTGTTTTTTACCATTTTAGACTCCGTTCACACCTACACTCTCTTAATTGCAACAAAATGAGGAAATGTCAAGTGATAAAAATATCATAATTAAAAAAATACTAAAACTCATTTATCTTTTCGACTTACTTTTTGAAAATAAAAATTTTACAAAATTAGCAATGTATCTTAGGAATGTATAACGAAAAAAAGAGAACCCACGACCTAAACTTCGCGGCTCACGGCGGAGATGCGGCTAGCACTCAGTGTGGCGTGGTCTGGGTGGGTGTTATGTTTGGGCTTGCGAAGGTTGGGCTTTGGCTGGGTGTTTGGGATGGGCCTGGCATTTTGTGAACTATCCTTGAATAATGAAATATTGGTCTTTTCTTCCTGCACCTCCATAATTTTTTCCTACATCTCCACTGGTCAAATGAAAAGACCATTTTACCACTATCTTATTCCAATCTTTTTCTTCCATGTGCACCCCCTCTCCACTCTCCCCTTCTTTCTCTCTTCTTTATCCCTATCCAATTTTTTAAAGTTAAGTGAAAGGAAACGTCGAAAAACATTATGGAAGAAGATGAAAAAATATAAATAGACACGTTGATTAGACACACACAATACTCTCTTTCCTTCCTCACATGTAGAGCTATCAAAACGGATAATTCGGTTTGACCCAACTTGATCCATCACGGGTTAATCACTTAGTGAGTTAATCCAACTCGGCTTACTTATTAGCAAGCGAAAAAATTTTGAAATCACCACGGATTGGTGGTTAAACGGGTTGGCTCATGGGCTCACTTATTTAAAAAAAATACAATTTTTAATTTTTTTCAGTCAAAACTAAAATATAATTCTAATTAAAATCTAAATAAACTTTAATACAATCCAAATACAAACCAAAATCACAAAAATAAAAATTATATATGTTTTGGCTACAAAAAACAACCTAACATGACCCAAATGCAAAGACTAACTTAACAAAAAAATATTTTTGTGACCCTTTATTTGTGGGTTGGTGAGCCAACCCGACTCACCACGAGTTCAATCCGGGTGAGCCGGATTCTAGGTGAGTCAGGTCAAAAATCAACTCATATTGAAATTTGTAAAAAAATTTTAACCTAACTCGGCCCGCACTGTAGTGGACCGAGTTAACTCACAGGTTCTAACCCATCTTGACAACTTTACACACATGGACCACTTCGCTCTCCAGAGCTCCCTTCTTCACTTTTTTTTGTCTAACTAAATATATATTCTGGATTTTATGATCAGAATAAAATTAATAATATTATGAATTGTATAATCTAAAACATATTTTTTACTTTTATTGCATGGATTATATAATACAGAATACAAAATTTTATATTTTAGATTGTATAGTTTGTAATGTAAAAATTAAAGACATTTTGAATTGTACAAGTCCAAATATAAAACAAAAAATACATTATGGATTGTTTGATACCATTTGATAACTTTTATAAAGATAAAATAATTTTAACAAAAGTTATTTTTTATATTTTTAAATAAAAGAAAGAATAGTTATGAAAAATAGTATCATATGATAGTAAAAAAGAAAATATGATGTCAAAATAAGAGTATCCTGTTGACAAGAGATCTATTCAGCCCTATGGATGTGCTATAAGCTAACAAACATCACTCAACCTATAGTTGATTCGTTAACAATGAGAGAAATATTTGACAAAACGATTTGAAAGTAAATGAAAACATAGTATTTTTAACAATCTGCATATGGATACTGAAGACCTATTCTTTATCATGACAGTCAAAGCGCATCATGAAAGAAAAAAGATAAAAAAAAAAAGAAAAAGAAAAAAAGACCAGCTTGAATTTTAATTTCATTCAAAATGCAATTAAAGATCACCATCGAGAAGACAGCATCATAGCAATTTGACACTTTCTAGCCTACTAACATGAACTTGGTCAACGAGCCTCCCCCAACCCGCAACTCCACACAATATGGTTTTCCTTGAAAAGTAAATCGATTTATTAAGTTGCACGTAATTAAACTAACAACTAATGGTACATATGCATCAACGTGTTGCAATATAAAGGAAGCAATATTTTTCCTACTCCCTGATTGGAGTTAATGGCAGTCCAGATTCGTGAAGATGAGCTAGTGGAACTGAATTGATTTGGTTTTAAACATAAAAACGCTAAACAAATTACAGTACAAAATAAACCAAAACCAAGAATAAATTAGTTAAAACTACACATGGGTGGAATAAAATAATACATAAAAGGGTCATCTATCACAAAAATAAGACATTTGAAAATAAAGAAAAGCTACAGAGGGGTAAACTAAAAGCTGCAAGACGGTCTCAGTAGTTAAATAGTCGCCATCCTTTGGTCCTAGTAAAAATTCCAGTAGGCAAGGCCAAACTAAAGCTTTCTTTAGACAAAATTCTAAATGCAAATGTGTAACAAAAGGGGGAGAAAAATAAATTAATCCCCGTTGAAATTCTACAGTATCAAGTATCTACTGTAAAATTTTCTCAAACTGTTGAGAGAAAACCAAATCAATTAGTTTTCTTCTCTTCTTCCTTCGCAGCGTCTGTTTCGGCCACAGCCTGATCATCCTCGCCTCCAAAACCAAATTCGTTTACACGTTTCTTGTCCACTGGATAAATCCACCTCTGGTACAAGTATATGAGGAAGATAAGATCTGCAAGGCAGGGACGAAAGAAGATAATAAGACAAATGATACAAGACATTTGATGAACTGTGATATACTTGCAAAGTGCCTAATCTTCTTCAGAGAAAAGTCACAATTAGAATACAGTTTCATAAATGGCATTTGATGAACTGTGATATATACTTGCGAAGTACCTAATCTTCAGAGAAAAGTCACAATTAGAATACAGTTTCATAAATGACATTCAAATTGGTGAACTTATGGAGCGAAGACTGGATTCAAGAATGGAAATTCTTTCAGCTATATGGAAGTCATGAAGGTCCGTGAATGCAAGCCGAGGTCAGAAGAAGTAAGATACATAAACGCAAGGTCCTTTCCTTCCTAAAAACTAATAATTTCAGCTTCAAAACTCTGATGGAGAAGGTACACCTTTCTTCTGGGAATCCTTCTCAAAGAAACAAAGTTTTACTTTAACCTCATAATGCTAATGCACAACCATTAAGTTCAAATTTAACTTTATTAGCTCTCAGATAGACTGGGACTCAAACTCATCATTGTATATAATATAAATATAAATTTAAGAGACAAAGCTTCCACCAAAGAACAAATTCAAATATCATAAGCTTTGTCAGCTTAGTAGCACCTTGCTTCCTAATTTCGATAAGTAATGAGATTTTTATCCACAGTTATTCAACTATCAGGTCAAGTTGCACAGAATAGCAAGTGGTCATAGTCATAATCTTACCATCACGGAAAACAGAAAGCCGATGCAGTGTTGGCATTTTAATAACAAAGGCAAAAAGGTCATCAATTATGGTGTTGAGAAACTTGTAAGTCATTTGCCTCCAAGGTAGATGAGCAACAGATTTGAGCTTGTAGTTGATGAACAATTGAGGGCACATCATAATAAAACCTGCAACAGTTTTCCAGTAGAGTACAAACATTACAAAGTTTACAATACTAGTGAATTTAATGATCATAATAATCTACATGGATATTGGTCCAATGCATGACTGGGTGTTTGGTTTGAATTCTCATGCATGTCCACTTAGTAACTTCTACATCCTCGGTGAATACTTTGTTATGAAAAATACCATGGTTTTCCTTGCCCATAAGAAAAACAAGGAGGGTAAAAAAGTGAACAGAAGAACCAAGACATTGTCAATACTTTTATTCAACAAAAGAAAAGTAAAAACGCAGCAAAGAAAAATAGCGGTGTATTTCCCATCGGTGAATTTCATATTTATTATATTTCAGTACAAGGACAGCATAATAATGATTAGTATGAGAATAAGTATTCTAATTTTGTTTCTAATTTATTTTTTACTCAGAAATAGTGATGTTTACTTCAGTATAAAGTTTGACTCAAAATAATGTAAAAATGCTCTTCTATTTTAACTTTCAACTCATTCACAAAATCCCGGCTTTGCTAGAAGCACTTGAGATTAAGACAACCACCCGAAAAAGCATGAAAGAACTAGTGATTCAGCCATTCAGTACAATATTGCCAGGGAAGCATGAGTCACAATGGTTAGGAAAATTAATACCAAATTTACCAGAGTCAAAGCACCTCTTTTTAATTTAATTAATTTAGATAGCTTTGTGACAATTTAATATATGGTAGTATCAATGAAAACACAATCATAGCATACCCAATTAGAAGAGTGCTTACCAAACATGTATACACAACTTGTGAGAGAAGACAGAATCCAAGAATACCAGCTCTTGTGACGCTCATACATCAGTGAGTAAACAGAAAATCCAGCAACAAGGAGAAACAGAACATAGCATAAATACTTCATCGCAATATCATCATATTCCTTTGTCTTGTTTCGGACATATGACTCTCGATCACGAAGCTTCAACATAGGTATCCTTCCTGACCTATCAATCTGGAAAAATTAAATTACAGATTGCAGGTGTCAATGAAAATAATTAAGGAACAACAGAAAAGTGGCAAACAAAGCCGGAATGTAAATGTAATATGAAAAATAAACTGTATGTGTAAGTATGAAAGGTCTCAGCAGATGTTCTGCACATGCAAACCAGTAGAAAGTATCATAGCAACAAAGAGGGAAAAAAAGTATCATGCCATTTTTATATTAAAAATACATAAAATGGTACCAATCAAAATGTGAAAATTACTTATTAAAAAAGCCAAAAGATCACGAAAAAAACCTCTATGCGCATGGCTTTTCCAATTTTCCAGAACTCAATAACGCAACCAATTCCAGAGCTAGCAAGAATCATCCAAGAGGTGTCGTTGTCAAGCAGATAAAGGAAGATAATAAGCTGACAAACAAAGCTAACAACAACAGTCTTTGCCGAGAGTCCTTCCATAGATTTATTTTTGTTCCAAAATTGGATGTCTGGGTAGAAAGAAAATAATTAGATGATAACCTATGCTTCTAACCAAACCCATATGCATTACCTTATTGGAGGTGCTTTCTCAAAGATTGCTAGACAATAGACTTACCATTCTTGAAAGCCAAGAAGTCAAAGACTGAATGAAGAAGTGAAACAACCATGGTAATTGCCAGGAGGTAAGGATTTCCTTCCAAGAACACCCTCTGACATAATTAACAAAATCAAATATTAGCCAATTAGAGAAACAAGACAGTCAACAATTCATACAGTGAGAAAGAGATGCACAATTAATACACCCTCTGACATAATTACATTTTAAAATCTTTAAGAGTATTAATATACAGTACTTAATAAGCCACTTTATGGTTGAAATGCCAAGATGCTACGAGATAACATAGAGATGAGTATTGTGAAGTGAATATCTGGTAGGAAATGTTAAGATGTAATGAAAAATTGCACATGCTAAGGGTTGATGATGGGTGCACAAACAAGAGAAAAAACAACAAAAGAAAATAATCAAGCAGAAATCAGGTTTTTCACAGTAGAGCTCAAACTTTTAGGAATGTTAGCTCGTGACATAATAGTAGAACCTCTATGCCCAAGTGGTTAATAATTCAATTCAACCCTTACCGCCCTCATTCTTTCAATAAAATAAATTCGACAAGGTATAAACAGGATTTTGTATTAAGTACCAAATACTATCTTTATTAAAATATCTTCAAAAAACCAAAAGGAGCAATTTTCATCAAGATTTTATTTCAAATTAATATTCTATTTAGCGGTACTTGAGCAGTTGAACAGAGCAAAACTACTCAGTACAACCAAAGAGGACAATAGTTCAAGAACAAGATATCACAACTGAAAAAACGTGACGTCAAGTACATAGAGGAGTCAAAAAAGGAAAACAAAAACCAGGTCTCAGAGTTCAAACAAATCATTATTCAACATAGTATACAAGTACTCAACATGAACGTTTCATCAAATAAGTTAAATATACTACAAATTAATAATTATGTAAAATTGAGAGAAGTTTGTGAACCTACAAACCTTTAGTTCATCAGCCTCGCCTTCAAGCATGCTTCCATAATTACGGTGAATCTGGAAGGATTGGTCAATCTGCAGGAATAACTGCCACTTTGTCATACTAATGGGACCAACTTCCAGGTTAAGACGTAATTCAGTCACTGTCTCATTCAAAGGTATCAACTTATCCCGGAGTAACCAGAACTCATTGAAATAAACAATTGGATAGTAGTTCCCGGTGAAAGGATCAACGTTCAAGTCTGGGAACCCAAAGTTAAGGAAACTAGGTCAAATAAACATATTGGATGAACATACCAGTTACTCTGTCAATATACCGGAAAGTCAAACAAAAAAATGTGAAACTCAAAAAATAAGAGAAATGTCAAAATAAGACCTTACGGAAAGTGAAATGACACAGTATTCAGCTAATAAGGCATTGTCATCTATAAGTTCTCCATGATTCAAGATTAATCTTACATAATGTGAACATACTATGTTAAATGATAGACAAGACATCCAGAAAGCACTGCCAAGAAAGGGAGAAAAATTAAAAAAGTAAATAATAATAATAATAATTAATAATTAATAACGAACAAAATAAATATAAATAACAAGGATACATGGAGCAATGTTTGGTGCTACACCTGTTTTTGGGTACCTGCAAACAGTAAAAATATATTATAATTGTTAGAGTATAATCAACCTTTACAGATTTCTAGAAAATTAACTGTTAAATAATCTCGGAAATTAGTATAATTGATTCCTAATTATCAGGTGTCTTTATTGTAATTGATTCTATTCAATGGTATAAATACATATTGTGTAGTTAAAAAACCAATAGTGGTTAAAAAACCAAAATCACATTTGGGTTTTGGCTTCGTAGGTTTAACATGGATCAACCTATCAAAACCACAGAGAGAATTATGTGGCATTACTTCACCATGTAACAGTCCATCTGTTAAAAGCTCAAGTTTTGTCTCAAAATATAAACATCAAACACCTGCCCATGAGCCAAAAACTGACAACTAGAAAGAAAAGACAGACACATTTGATCAGTAAAAACTCTACTACTAAGATTCATCATTTTGCATTCTTATTTCATCTCAATTTCTCACTGTTTCCAAAGGCAAAGAAGGCTCAATCTAAAGAATGCTTGTGAGATGGGCATTATACAGAAAACACTATGGAGAACATATAATTTATGATGAATAAAAAAAACCTGTCCAGTAGTAGTCTACTTAGAATAGAGAGTCGCCAGTTATGAGTGCATGCCCAACACCAACCCCCACAGAAAACACCATAATTTGTTTCTCCCATCCTATCCCCCTTTACCTTCCTTTTTCTTCTTTAAGAGTAAGAAAAGCAGCAGATGATCTCAATGGTCAATAAAAGGAGATTGACTAGCAGAAAGGCTCAAGCTTACAAGTTGTCACCTTCCAAAACCTCCCTTAAATGAATCTGGTTTCAGGGGTACTTTTATATTCAATGGCCCAAAAGCTGGAGTGGCCCCAAAAATTCATTTTGACTACAATTTCAGCTGCAGATGGTGGTGCAACAGTCACTACTGCAAGGAGCTGCTTCATGGCAACTTCCTTTGATGTTTGATGGTGGTGGTGGGGTGTGTGTGTGGGTGGGGGTTGCTCTACCACTCACTAAATAGCAAATAGGTACTACGATGGCTAAAAGATAGGTAACCCATATTCCACATACAACTGAAAAATAAATTAAGGGCAAATTCATCATTAATAATTGTTTGAAATATTTGTTCATATTATTTTACAATATCCTAGATGATTTCTTGGGACTTATTCTTCTTTTATATTTTATGATTTGTTTCCTTATTTAATCAGGATCCTCATAATCATTGGGATATCTGATTAGAATTAGACTTATTAGAATATGATTTATACACATAAAATATCATGTACATGAATACAATATCCTATTTGTATTTATTGTAATCAGCTTATATAAAACAGACTCCTTGGTAGTTCATACTCAGTTTTCAGCCCCTCTTGCCTTTATTTTTCTCTCTTTCAAAATTAATCAAGATTATAGACTACATATGCAATCATAATCATTCTAAGACATAGCTAGCAAATCAAAAACATAAAGAGTCAAGGAGAATAAGGAGGAGAACACGCAATTCAGGACATCTCTTGTAAAAAAAATGGAGAGCTAGAAAAAAATACAGAGAAGCAGGAAATGACCAAGTTGTGTTAAACAGAGCAAAGACCAGTAAAAGGACTGGACTGGATGGGCTGGAAAATGTGAGCAGCCGGATAATTTTATGGATGAAGAATTTCTAGCCCTAAAATCCTTCCTCTGCCAAAACAAGAGTGAACAAAACAGGGATTCCATCTATTCTGACTTCTCAAGTGTAACTCTGTGCTTGAAAGGCCATAATCTTCACCACAAAGAAATATGTAAAGTAACAGAATTTAAAGCAGACAGGGTTTACTTGGCTCGGCATCACTGCTATGGCAGCACAATTTCCTGGTATTAACTACAATGAATGAGTTATCCGCCATGGGCTACATTACATTGCATCTTGGTGTTTTGAGATCAGGAGAAAGACAGATTGAAGGAGCAAAGATGTACCCTCGAGAGATGGAAGATTGATGGCAGCAGTGTCGTGGGTCACAAATATATAGGATTCCGATTCATAAGATGTATACAATGGTCAAAATTTGAAAGAATTTAGCTGATTTCTTATGAGAATATAACGTTCTTAGTTCTGGAGATTGGATTACGTGATGGTTAACCAACTGCATCTTCCACATTACATTTTGTTTAAGTTCCAAACAAAACACCCAATTCACCCCAAAAATGAAATCTCATTCCAAGTGAAATGCATAACTATTTCCAACCACCCTCTTATACTTCATGTAAAACTAAATTCTAATTAAAAGAAGTTAATTTATCTGACAATCTCTCTAAACTCCTGCACAACACTTCCTTCATAAAGTTATAATCTGCAGTCATCTAATTTAAACAGAAATTATGTTAATGAAAAAGGCAGAACATATAATTTAAAATATGTGCCAAAAATTAAATGAATCCAAAGAAACATACTGAGTGAAGTCAGCAACCAAGTTAATTGTTATATTTGGTTTCCAATATGAAACCCACTCCACAGGACCATCATCCTTAGAGTCATCATCCTTAGAATCATCATCTTCTTCAGGTTCATCGACCACCTAACAAAAAGAGAACAATCAGTAACATGTCATCATGGAAAGCACTAAATACTAACATATCATGAATCTATCATGAATCATAAGATTCATAAACTTTAAAAAGTATAATATATAATTAAATAGGAAAAATGCATTTATTAAATTAATTCATTGTATATTCTTTTACCATAAATATAAATATGTTTTATTATTATATAGTATGGTACTTTGCGAAGACCAATAATGCCTCACTACACTTTCCCTTCCGCAAACCTAGAATTCTGCATTTCAATTTCTCCTTTCTCCTATGGCCACCCGCAAACCTAGAATTCTGAACTTCAGTTTCTCCTTTCTCCGATGGCCACTGCAGCATTCAAATCCACTGCCATGAGAACTCTCGTGGGAGCCTCCTCTGTCAACACTCCACTCCCTCCTCCTCCCTCCACCACCACTCCCAGAGCCTCAGCCACCCCACTTGCTCCCCTCTCAAGACGAGGACTGAAGCAAAAGCGAACCCTTGCAAAAAGCGATCCATAGAGGTTGTGGTTCAAGCCACGATTGCTGATTCGAAATGCGATTCATGTGATTCAAATATGATACAGGAACAAAAGCAATTCTTCATGCAACTCGTATCCTCACCAATGAGAATCGTCTCGTTTCGTACGATACTTACTACTATGATTAAGAAAATAAAATATCTTGAATGGTGCAAGTTGTTCCATGTAAACATACTGAGCCAAATCATAAGGATTAGATCTAGGGGCAACTCTTCTAGGCCAAGAAGGTTAAGAAATAGGATTACAGATTAAGATTTTAACAATAAGTTATGGCCAAAACTTCTATCGACTGATTCAACTACAGAATTAATGACAGCATACTATATGCTCCTCCAAAAGGCTCCATGAATAGGGGGCAAAAGGAATATGAAAACTGTATATTGCATAACATAATAATATATGGGTTAGACATTAAGACGAAATAGGATATTTAAAAAGGTAACTGAATTTTTGACATTATGCAGAATAAAATATGATGTTTTTATGTTTAAAAAACCAATCACTCTAATAAAGATCTTGAGCTCAAGGCAAAGTGCCATCATAACAGTTTCACATCAAGCTAATTATAAAAAAGTATAGGAGCAATAACAAACCTTGGATGTCACTTGAGCCTCACTAGAATCTGGCGAACCTCCCAACAGACTTTTCTTTTTATCTGCCTTAGACTTGGGCAAGTACGTCACAACAGCTGAGACCAACATAAATAAAGACAACACGTAAACCACTTTTTCATACATATTTAATGCTAAAATATCAATAAGAAGTGAAAAAGACATACGATGTGTCCTTCCAAATGCTGCCTGAGGCTGGTATTCTGGATCACTTGGGTCGGGTGAAAAGCCAGAGTGTGCGAAGAAAACATGAGCATATAGACTCCCATTATGCTTCAAAGACTAAAGTAGAAAAAGAAACCATAAATTACGGGAACTACTTTAACCGTTCTCCGAAAAGGAATGTAAATAAGCGAGGGATAGCTAGTAGTAAGCATTTTCAAGTTTCAATTTTATACCTCCGATGGATTATAGTCCAAAGTAAGAGTCCTGGTACTCTCAGTTCCCCAAACAGCATACGGAATATTGGTTTCATGCCATACAAGTGAACTTTCAGAACCAAAGTCGTTGAACTTCTCGTTCTCGGAAAGATAAAGCCACATATCCTGAACAAAAAATAGCATCCAGAAGACAACCTAATTAACAACAAAAACAAAAGGCAACAACAACTAGGAAAGCCTCCGCAGCTCGCGCCAGCATCAGAACACAGACCAGTAAGATAATTACACAACAACCTAATTTCGATTTTCAGTAAATGTTACTTATTGATACTTCTGATCGTGAACAAAACTAACTTCATAACTCTTCATCACACTACGAAACGAGGAAATTGAAATTTCAATCACAAATCATAACCTAAAAGTATCATCGAAATTGTATAAGCACCTAACCTACGTTTAAAAATCAATCTAAGTGACTAAAAAACAAGCGAATTTAGAGAAATAATAATAATGCTAAAATCGAAGTGAGATCATGCAATATAAGCTGAGTTAGCAGAGGTAAAAGTGGGCGTGTGTGTGAGAGAGAGAGAGGGAGAGAGAGAGAGAGAGAGAGATTGAGAGTACCAGAGGCTGTGCTTTCTGGAAGAGATTGGAGATGAGAGCGGAAGGTTCGGTAGGTTTTTTGGGAGAGAAGAATTTAGAAGCGAAGTACCAGAAAACGACCATGCGTATGATTCCTGTGAGGCCGAACCCTCCTTGCGGCTGTTGCTGCCTCCCTTGCGGTGCCTGGCCGCCTTCAACTGCTGCCGCAGGCGGCGCCATCTTCGGCGGAGGGAGAGAGAGAGAGAGAGAAAAAGGGAAAGAAGGAGAGAAATATCAGTGATGGAATCGAAGATTTGAAAACTGATACTTCGAGTAAGACGGTATATGAGATGCGTATTAGTAAAGGGAAAAAAGAAAAAAGAAAAATGGAATTCTTTTAGAACTGGGTGGCCACGCAATCTTCTCCACCCCGCTTTATGCAAATATATAAAAAACTTAAAAAAAAAAAAAAAAAAAAAAAAAAAAAAAATAAAAAAAAAAAAACATTACACTTGATAATCTGTTTCAACAATACTGTCAAAAAAATATAATTTTAAAAAAATTGACACAAAAATTATTCACTTAATTATAAAAGTTATCATTCAACATTATAACATAAAAGAATCATCATTTTCAATGGTTTATATATACTTTCCTAATATATTTTCAATTTTTGTTATATTTTATCGATCAATTAAAAGCACAAGATGTGTTAAAAAAATAAATAAAATAAAATCATTATAATAAAATTTTAATATTAAATGACCTTTTTTATTATTTTGATGACATATCAAGTATATTGTTATTATATGTTTAGCAAATGAGTAGATTATGAAAAAAATATATGATACCGGAACGCACAACACGTAATTAATCAAAATCGTAAAGTATTCATAGTTATTATCTATGATGTACCGATATTTCAATTTGAGTCATGTATGTGTATCGGTCACGTATTCATCTATGATACTTTAGGATATTTTATCAATACCTATCAGTTAAGTACCTAATTTACAAAATCGTAGTACGGTACAAGAAAATATTTGAATAATGATCAATTTTAGTAACAAAAATAATTAGTCACTATATAGTAACCAATTTAAGTATCAGTTTAAAAAACTAAAAATTATTGGCAACTAAAATAGTTCTAAAAAATTATAATTAGTCTCTAAATTGATAATTAAAATATTTTTTATTATAAATTGATCCCTAACATTAGCTACCAAAATTTTGACTACCAAAATAATTGGTTTCTAAATTAGTCACTAACATTAGTTACCGAAGTTTCGGCTACCAAAATAATTAGTTAATTGGTCTCTAATTAGGAAATTGGTCTCTATAATATTTTTGGTTACTAAAATTGGTCATTATTTAAGAGTTTTCTTATATGGTACTTTTATGATGATAATAATTTATATTTTTTATGTTGATACTTTAGTACATATAGTTTTAATTTGGATTAATACAATAACAATAATATATTTATTATGTTTTTAAGAATTATTGTACACATTTTTCAATATTCATATATCATGTATCTATCACGTATCGTGTCCTATTATTTTCAAAATAAATGTATCAACGTATCGGATACGTGTCGTATCTGATACATGTACCGTATTCGTGCACATAGGTTATTATGCATTTGAGTAAAAACAATTTAACTTGATGTATAATTAATTTGAAAATAAAAAATATTTGTGTTCCGATATTAAGTCTGTCGAGTGACAATGTTTAGGGTCAATCCTTATGTATCTGAGGTATTGTCCGCTCTGGCACGTTTAATACTCGATCACGGTTCTCAATATCAATTCTTGCCTCAAATTTCATTTTGAAATTTTGGAAGGCACCCAAACAATTAATGTACTATAAAAACACAGTTTTCGTCCCACGACCAGGATTTCAAGTGCTACCCAAACAATCACTTAGTTTTCCCCTGTCAGATATTCACATCTGCTAAATTCTTGGAGGTGTATATGATAGTCAATAAATGAAATGTATGGTATTGCATTCTTGTGGTGGGTTATATGATAGTCAATTTATTTTTATTTCTCCCTTCAAGAATAGAGTATAAATTAATCAGCATCGACAACACAAAGGTGGAACTTGTATGTTTTAGAGAATAATAGAGACAAAAATTAGCTGAACACATTGAACTAAAATTTTAAGCTAGTTGTTATATGTCAAAGGTTATGCTCAAAATTATGTATTGAAAGAAGGTATTCTTAAAATTACAAATACAAATATTTCTTACCTTCGAGGACTATTGTGACTAAAGATAACTATTATGCCTGTATATCTTATTTCATAATCAAAGAGTAACATATCTCAATACTGCATGAGTAGGTTGCGCAAGGTTGAACTAATCTAACATAAATGAACTTTTAGAATTTGGGTTTAGGTGTGGTTCATTCCTTTGAAACTAGTTTCTTGTTTAACCCATACTTATATGTTTTTTATTTTACTATATCATTGGATGATGTGGAGTCTTTAACACTTCCACTTACGTTGATGATTAAACATTTTTTACATGTGAATTGTCCTGAACTGAAACATCCATGAATGGTCCAAGAATTGTCTAATACTGAAGGTGTAAGGTGTGACCATTCTTACCTTGTTCTAGAGTATTTTTTGGCTCATTTGATATGAGGTGTTGTTATACATCTATATCTAACTTTTCTCTATCCAACTACTATTAAGACATTTGGTAGATGTCCTTCCATGTATTTATTTCTAGGAAGGTTGTATATACATGAGTTTTTGCATATATGTACTTGACTAGTTAGTAGTGACCCAATCCCTTTTGGCTAAAGACGTTGCTATACATCTATAACTTATGTCAAATCAATTGGCTAGTCTCTCATTTCTCTTCATCTGTTCATCTATTGGTGCTTCTGTTCCTGAACTGCTTACTTTTCCCATTTGGAAAATCCACCTTGCCTGATACAGTGCCAGGCCCTTTAGGGAGTTGGGATTAGTTGAGAGTTTAAGTTTCCTTTAAGGTATTTTGGTATATATTTGGATAGTTACTTTCTACATGAAATTGATTTGATTCTTTTGATGAGTTTGAATGCTAAAACTTTACGGCATGTGTGAGCAGTATCGCTTGATAAACTTTCAATCTTCCCTCATATTAGTCCATGCTTTTCTTTCAAAACTATCTTTGATTCTTTAAATGGGTTGATACTTTTTGTACGTGGGCACTATGGCTTGATAAACTTGCTTACTTTTGGTCCATGCTTTTCTTCTCGAGTTATAAATCAAAACATAATTATACTATATATTGCCCACAAGACCCGGAATAAATAAATAAATAAATATTTATTTAATAAATGCGAGGGCGGGAATCTCTAAGTTCATTAATGTGGAGAGAAAAGACAAGGAATAATGTTAGCTTAAGTTGTTAAGAGTCCTTGATTATATGAAAGGACTTGGGTTCAAGTCTTGTGTATGACATTGTGGTGTTAATTGATTATTAATTTGTTTTGCGTGGGGATAAGATCTCGTGACTTAATGTATAAACACATGTGTGCATAAAACATCATAAAACATGAATTGGTTGGTTGGTTGTGCTTTGGATTTGTATTTGTGAGGGTGTGGGTTTGAACCTTGTTGAACATAAAAATAGTTCTTTTGCGCTCATATTATTTTGGCGGTGAGGAGAGATGTTCATAAAACCCTAGCTATCATAGAAGGAAACTAGAAGGGCTGGAAACTATCAAGTAAATGACAATTGATGGTCATTTACCTCTTCCATTTAATTTTCCTTTTTTTTTAGTAATGTTAGTGAAATACTTAGGTTAAGATCAAAGTAGAGAGGAAACAATAAGGTTTTGGTGGGGATTCAATTGTGGGTGACAGAGGAAAAATTTTCCAAGCACACACCTGAATTCAAAGAGAGTTAATGCTCGTCTTAGTATGGAGGCAAATGTGTGACTCTTTGGAGCAAAAAGAACTCTATAAGAGCTTTGATTCGGGAAATCAAGGTTAGGGGAGCTGCCATTTCCTGTTTTAATGATATTATATGCAATTGCGTTATATATTGATGCAAGAAAGCTTTCTCATGAACCAAATTCCTGTATCGTTTAAGTTCTTGATGTTTGTCGTATATGGTTTTAGAGAGAGTATGTATGTGCTTGTGATTTCCATTGTATTGAGTTCTCTCTATGACCCCATCACTGCTATGATTATTATGATTCTTCTTTTTGGCTTGACGTGATGTTTAGAGTTTTTCTTCTATAACACATATGATTATTATTATTATTATTATTATTTATTATTATTATTATTATTATTATTCTTATTCTTATTGTTTTTATTTTAGTTAATTTTATAACTACTATTATTATTATTTTTATTTTACTTTATTTTACTATCATTTTATTATTGTAACGTCCCAATTTAGTTGAATAATTCAAATAAATAGAACGTCGCATGTCTATAGTATAAAATAGGGTACCGACATAAAGTATATTTAGAATTAACCTTTTTCATTTATCCCAAATTATACTGGAATGGAAACCCAAAGACATAGCACAATGCCATGAATAGAATCTAAACACAAATTAGATTAAACTGGAAATTTGCTCACATAGCAAGAAACTACAAAATAACAGTACAAGAAAGGCTCAACAATGAGCAATAAAGGATCCAGGAAGCCTAACTACACCGCAACCTCCCTGCCAACATCACGACCACCAAGAGTCTCCATATCTGCTCACACCAAGGATTTAGTGATAATTGCAAAATGGAAAAGCTAAAGAAGAGAACAAACACAAAGAGAAAGGGTAAGCTAGAGTAAAAATAATTTTCAACATGTTATTAAGCAAGTAAATGTTAAATCAGGTTATAAACATACAAAACATTAAGCACCCAATTCGTGTGATAGCAAACAAATGCAGGACCTTATGACTCAATTATACGGATTATACTCTTGATATAGAATTCTAAAGGAAGTATGTGCCTATGCTGGTTTCTAAACTCTGCAGAGTCTAGACACAAGGGGTTATCACCCAACCACACACAGGGTTAATCCTCTAATGTATTGGGCCCAATATGTCCCAAGACTAGGACCTCCTACCACTCTCATCACATAAATCATTTTGCTCTATGTGAGCGTGAACGATTATTAGAGTTCAAGATACCTTCCTTTATTTAGACATCTTTTATATCAAGGTATACACTAACCATCATCACCAAGAGTTTCCCTTGAAACTCTTTTACCAACAATTTCCACATGCCATCTCAATCATTCAAGTCTCATGCCAATCCACCACCAACCAAACAAGTCATCTTTTCCATTTCATACTCAACATAACAAGATATCATTTAATCTCATACTTTATAAATGAATACCATGACATACATATATCACAAAATAGTATTCATTCCAAATAAGTGAGTGCCAACATTTAAGTACCTGCAATTCCATATAATCAAGCACAACACACAACCATAATTCTTACATCAAAATTCCGAAGAAAATTTATTATCACAAAACCAAAATCACTACAATAATGCGTGACACATTTCTCAATCTACAGACATTTAATCGACGATCCAATCGGTCAAACCATAAAATAGCATGTTATGAACCAAATGTCCAAATTTGAGTTCAATCCAACGGTTAATGAGTTGGGAAAGTCAATTTTACTAAAATTACAAATATCAGAAGAAAGACATAGTCGCCCAACGACCAAGGCACTCGCCCAACGACCACCCGACGCTTCCAAAATACAAAAAATAACGTCAAATATCACAGTTTCATGAATATTTGAACCCCTAACTTGGAAATACACCAAAAATTAACGTTTTCCCCAATCTTGTCTCATATTCCACAAAACACTAATCACATAAACTAGAAATCATATGAATACAAGGTGTAGATCCCCTTACCTTAATAAAACTTAGCCAAACAAAACAGGAACAAGAAAAACAACTTAAAAACGTGAAACCCTAACTTTCCTTACCTGGAATAAGAGGACTGTGGTGTAAGAAAGCTCAAACAAGGCTCACTACAGCATAACAGTAGCTTAAGAAGCTGAACAAGAAGGACGTACAAGTATGAAAATGAGACCTTGACAAAGACTACGTGAGACCATAGTTTAGGAACAAAGACAAGCGGAAAGAAAATGTGGTTTAATGTAACTTACAGGGAGATATGAACTCACGCAGCTCCAAACAAGGACGGTTCACTAGCTCAAGGTGCAAAGGTTGGTGCCCTAGCAGAGCTCTTGCAGCACTACAAGGGAGGGGGGAGACTGTTTTTTGTAAAAAAGTGTCAGAATGAAGAGTGAGTGACTGTGAGGGAGGTCTTAGGGATTCAAAGTGGGCTGAACATGGGCCCTTGAAAAGGCTAGGCCCCAACCCCTCTGTGGAACAAAGTGTAAAAATAAAAGAGGTCTCACAATTATTATTGTTATTATTATCATTATTTTATTTTATTTATAATTTTATTATTATTATATTTATTATTATTCCTTTATTTTATTATTATTATTATTTTATTATTATTGTTTTATCTTATCAGTATTACCTTTTTATTGTAACTAGTAGATTGACCCATGCGTACACACGGGTTGTATTTTTTTTATTTTGTATAAAAATAATAAAGTAGTGAAAATATTATGTAATGAAATATCTTGAAAATTAGGTTATATTGGTGTAAATGTTATTATTAAAGTAACGAAGTAGTAAATTTAAGTGATGTGATAATAATTTCAGTTTTAAATATAATAAATAGAATTGATATCATAGTATGGTGCAGTTATTTGATTTTACGAAATAATTATAGTAGCATGTGATCTGTGCGTGTACAATTTTTTTTTCAAATCCTTTTAGAATAATAATATAATTGTTATCATATTTATTTAAGCATTAAAAATACTAATAATAATATTAATATAAATTATAAAAGTTTTAAAAGATCGAAAATCTATTTAGCATAATTATTTAGTACAAAAGCATTTTTTATAATTAAAAAAACACTTATAATAATAACACAACTATGAATAGTAATAATAATAATAAAAATAATAATAATAATACCAATAATAACAAACTAATGACATAAATAATAAAATAATAATAATAATAATAATGTTTATGCTATAAATATTAAGGGTTAAATATGTTTTTAGTCCCTCAAGTTTCAGCGAAATTTAGAATTAGTCCCTCATCAAAACTTTTGACCAATTTAATCATTCATCTTTCAAAATGCATGAATTTAGTTCTTTTAACCAAGTTTTGTTAGTTTATCTGACGTTTCAAGCGCATTTCATGATAGTATTTAAATTATTTACATTGTTTGACACATTTTTGCTTTAATGTTAACTTAAATATTATCATGAAATGTGCTTGAAACGTTATATAAACTTAACAAAATTTGGTTAAAAGGACTAAATTCACGCATTTTGAAAGATGAAGGACTAAATTGGTATAAAGTTTTGATGAGGGACTAATTCCAAAATTCACTGAAACTTGAGGGACCAAAAACATATTTAACCCAAATATTAATGTCAATGCTAATACTAAGGCTAATGTTAACGATCATAATATATAATTATATATAAAGATAAACATTAATGACAAAACAAATAAAAAGGACAAGTAATTCAGTTATGATCTCGTAGTAAATAAAATTAAGATGTATGTATAACTATAATAATAATAATAAAAATAATAATAATATAATAATATCCCGTAGTGATAAAAAAATAATACAACAATTACATATATCAATATATACACATTTTTGTGTCCTCTTTTTGTTTTTACAACTTTATCTTCTTAATTATTAATTATTATTTTTTAAATTTAAATAATTATTCATAATAAAAAAAATTGTCAGTTTTATCATTTTACTAATTTTACTAACTATTTTTTTTAATTCAAACAATTACATAAATATAAAGATAAAATGAACAACAAAACAAATATAAAGTGCAAGTAATTGAGATATGATCCTATAATAAATAAAAGTAAAATATGTGTCTAACTATAATAACAATAATAATAATATAACAATGTCACATAGTGATAAAAATAAAAATAATAATAATAATAATAATAATACAACTACATATATAAAGAGATAAACATTTTTTTAGTCATTTTTTATTTTTTCAATTTTATTCTCTTAATTATTATATTTTAAATTTAAATAGTTATTTATAACAAAAAAAATATTATTCAGTTTTATTATTTAACTAATTTTAGTAACTACTTTTTTGAATTGAAATAATGGTTCAAATATAAAGATAAATAACTAACAAAACAAATAAAAAGTCAAGTAATTAAAAAGTAAGATGTGTATCTAACCATAATAACAAAAAATATAATAATAATAATAATTTTTATAATAATTATAGTTCTTAATAATAATAATAGTAATATAATAATAGAGATAATTATAGTTAATAATAATGATAATAATACTTATAGTTGATAGTAATAATGATCATAATATTTATAGTTGATAATAATAATTATAGTTAATAATTGTTATTATAATTATAGTTAATAATTATTATTATAATTATAGTTAGAGTTGATAATAATAGTAATAATTATAGTTATAATTGATAATAATAACAATAATAATAATAATATAAAAATAAAATAATAATTATCATGAAAATTATGTTATATTGTTGTAAATGTCATTATTAAAATAATGAAGTAGTAAATTTAGTTTTAAATATAATAAATAAAATTGATATCACAATATAGTGCAATTAATCAATTTTATGAAATAATTATAGTAGCCTATGATCCGTGCGTGATAAGAAGTGAACTTTAAGCCTAACTCAACCTTACAAAATCGACTTTTATGGTGAGGTTTGCACCCTATTTATATACTATGAGATTGCGTTATCTCTAGTCGATGTGGTTCTTCCAACACATCCCCTCAGGCCGAAGTATATACATCTCGTGCGTGGGTCTACAAATTGGTGGTTCGATAGCAGGTGAAATAGAATGTCCAATAAATTTCGCTAGGATAAACTTTTTTAAAGAATGACTCTGATACCCTGTAAGAAGTGGACTTTAAGCATAATTCAACCCCACAAAACTGGTTTTTAAGGTGAGGTTTGTACGCATGATTTTCTTTATATTTCAAATCATTTTAGAATAATAATATAATTGTTATTCTATTTATTTAACCATTAAAAATAGTAATAATAAATTTTTTATAAATTATAAATTGTAAAATTTGTAAAAGATTAAAAATCTATTTAGAAAAAATATATAGTATAATAATGTTTTTTATAATTAAAAAAATACTTATAATAATAACACCATTGAATAGCAATAATAATAATGATACCAATAATAAAAAACTAATAATAATAATAATAATAATAATAATAATAATAATAATAATAATAATAATAATAATAATAATAATAATGTTTATGCTATAAATATTAATGCCAATGTTAATATTAAGGTTAATGTTAACTATAAAAATATATAATTATATAAAGATATACATAAACAACAAAACAAATTAAGAGGGCAAGTAATTCAAATATGATCTCATAGTAAATAATAATAATACCATAATAATAATAATAATATCCCGTAGTGATAATAATAATAATAATAATAATACAACAACTAAATATATAAAGAGATACATTTTTGTGTGTGTCATTTTCTGTTTTTACAATTTTATCCTCTTAATTATTAATTGTTAAATTTAAATAATTATTCATAATAAAAAATTATTCGTGAGTTTTATCATTTTACTAATTTTAGTAACTATTTTTTTTATTCAAATAATTACACATTTATAGAGATAAAATAAACAACAAAACAAATAAAAAGTGAAAGTAATTGAGATATGATCCGTAGTAAATAAAAGTAAAATATGTGTCTAACTATAATAATAATCTATAACAATATATATATATATATATATATATATATATATACCCTCTTTTGTGTCCACAAATCAATATTCTAGTTTTACTCTTATTTTTAAAAGTTAATTATTTTATAAATAGTTTATTTTTAACCATTATTCTAAAAACCACTTTTATCTTTAACAGTTATTTTAACAACTTCTTTTGTATACATATTTTATTTTTCTAATTTTAACCATTGACAACTATTTTAAAAATTAACTATATATTTTTTATTAATCTTAACTAAAATCTCTATGAAAATTAAAAATGCGAACACATAGATCTGACAATGCCTGTATTTTCGCTAATAATAATAATAATAATAATAATAATAATAATAATAATACAATTATAACAATATCGCGTAGTGATAATAACAACAACAACAACAACAACAACAACAACAACAACAACAACAATAATAATAATAATAATAATAATAATAATAATAATAATACAACTATAATAATATCGAATAGTGATAAAATAATAATATTAATAACAATAATAATAATGATAACAACAACAACAACAACAACAATAATAATAATAATACAACTATATATATAAAGAGATAAACATCTTTGATGTCCTTTTTTGTATTTTCAATTTTATCCTCTTAATCATTATATTTTAAATTTAAATATTTTTAATAAAAAAATATTCTTCAGTTTTATTATTTTATTAATTTTAGTAACTATTTTCTTGACTTGAACCAATTATTTCAATGTAAAGATAAATGAACAATAACATAAAAAAGGGGAAAATAATTAAAACATGATTCTTACATAATAAGTAAAAGTAAAATGTGTATCTAATAATAATAATAAAAAAATAATAATAATAATAACACCTATTATATTAATTGTAGTTCTTATTATTAATAATAATAATAGTAATATAATAATACAAATAATTATAGTTAATAATAATGATAACAATATTTACAATTAATAGTAATAATGATCATTAATTATAATTGATAATAATGATAATAATAATAATAAAAATTATATATATATATATAATAACTATAGATAATAAAAAGAATATTAATAATAATATTAATGATACTAATAATTATTATTATTATGGTAATGAACAAATAATATTTTTTGAATACCACTTTTTAAATTAGATAGGATAGTAATTATAATAATAATATAATAATTATAATAATAATAGTTTTAAATTAGATAGGATAGTAATTATGAATAATAGTAACAATAATAATGCTAATACTAATAAAAAAATTAATAATATTTTTCTAATATTTCTTTTCTCATATCAATACTGTATTATAATAAAATTAATATATTACATATTAATATTATTAATAACAATAATAACTTTAATAATATTTATAATACTAATAATAATAACATATAATATATATATATATATATATATTTATTGTAATATTAATATTGGTTATAATTTTAGTACTATTTCTACAGATAATATTTATAATAATAATATTATTAATAATTAAAAATACTAACATTTATAAAAATATTACAAATAATAATATTACTTATAATTAATATTATAGTTGAAATCATAAATAAATGAAAAAAATAAAAATAAATAGATTTCTGTAGGATACTCGGGTCTTTTTGTACCAAAGTTTTAAAATGACAAAAAATTTAATTTTTATGACACGTGTCAATAAAAAAAAAAATGGATAATGTAATAATTTTGGTGGTATCTTCTTTTCTTAATATATAATAGATTGTTTTGTTTCATTTTATTTTTATTACTTTTATTTTTATTGTTTCGTTTTATTATTATTATTATTATTATAATTATAATTATGATAATTAATTTTATTGTTATTATTATTATTTTTTTTACTATTATTATTATTATTATTATTATTATTATTCTTATTATTATTATTTTCATTTCATTTCATTTTATAATTATTTTTTATTACTATTATTTTATTTTATTTTAATATTATTTTATTATTTTATTTTATTTTAATATTATTTTATTATTGTTATTATTATTATTATTGTTTTATTTTATTTATGATTTATTATCATTCTTATTATTTTATTATTATTCCATTATTTTATTATTATTGTATTATTTTATTAGTATTATTATTTTATTATTATTATTTTATTTCATTTAATTATTATTTTCATTTTCATTATTTTTATTTTTATTGTTTCATTTTTTTTGTTATTATTATTTTATTATCATTATTATAATTAATATTATTATTATTTATATTATTATTAATACTATTATTTTTATTACTATTTTTATTTTTCTTTTTCTTTTTATTATTTTATTTTATTTTACTATTATTATTATTATTTTCATTTTATTTTATTTTTTTTATAATTATTTTTATTTTTATTATTTTATTTTATTTTACTATTATTTTATTATTATTGTTATTGTTTTATTTTATATATGATTTTTTATTTTTATTATTATTATTATTGGTTTATTATTATTCCTTTATTTTATTTTTATTATTATTATTTTAGTATTATTGTGTTATCTTCTTAGTATTATCATTTTATTATTATTTTCATTACTATTATTTTTATTTTTATTTTTTTTATTTTACTTATTATTGTAGTTATTTTTATTATGATTATGATTATTGCTATTTTATTGCTCGTGGAATATTTAAGGGCAATAATTATGTGTTTTTCCTGGTTTGTATATTGTTTGGTTGTCTAGTGTACCACACCTAGCCAACTCGACCAAATAGTAATAAAACGATACGTACATGCCAAAGCAATCAAGTAGTCAGCTTAAGCCGAGTTGGCCTAATCCTTACCAGACTAAACCTGTAACCTAAACGTCCAGAGAAACAACCTGCACAAGGCAACACATAACCAACATAAACCGCCAAGGAAAGTAGTCGGCCTAGGCCGACTACTCCAATATACTTAGTAAAACTAAGGTCCCCCCTAGTGTTTAGTGAGTCCTCTTAAGGGCCTAGGCTAGGACCCAAGCCCACTTACAACCCAAACTGAAGCCTAAGCCAGGGCCCAGCCCATGGCATAACCAAACATGATTAATACTCTATAAATACACGTGGACCCCAGTAATTTAACGTACACATTCATTACTCCATTAATCACTGATTTGACCTTCTGAGAGCTTTGACTTATTTGAGCTTCGAAGTCTCTTCTACAAGTAACCCCTCCTGGGTCCAAGCCGACATGTATCCACCGGGACGAGGCCAACTGAGGAGATAGCGGACTACATGGGTAAGGTGATGCTTGTGCCTAACTTATCTTGTTTGTTCTCTGCATGAACAATTGGCGCCCACCGTGGGGCTCGAGACGAACACCTTTAGTACCCGTTTTTCTCCGAAGATGGTTTCCACCCCCAGTAGAGCTGGAGTGAACAAGCAAGCGGATGCTGATCCCTCAGGACCTGCTGGCATCACCCCTGACCTAGCCGCCATCCTGGACGGCCAGGCAAAGATGCAACAAGAACTAGTAGATCTGAAGAAACGGTGCGTTGATGAGATGGAGGCGCTGTGGCAAGAAAACTCTCGCCTTAGGCGAAAGATCGAGGCTGATCCCACCCTGAAGGGAAAGGCCAAGGAGGCGTTTGAGGCTGCAAGGTCCCCGACCTTCCAGCCTACAAAAGAGGAAAGCGAATACAACCCCACCCCTCACACCTTCACCACCACCTAACAACACCCATTCCCTCTACCCATCCCACTCAATTCCCATCCACTCACCCAGGGCATACTACAGCCCCAACCCCTGCTGCTACCCTCCCCACCACCCAAATCCCCTACAACATACCCACCACCCTACATACTACACATGTAGCACCCTACAACCCACATTACCTTCCAACAACCCACATCCCTCCTCATAACCTTACCTCCACCTTCCCTACTATGATCAACCATCCCATCCCACCTCATCTGCTCCCTCCCCACCAGCCCAGACGTCGTCACCCCTTCACCGACTTTATCGCCAACACCCCCCTTCCTGCCCAGTGGGAACCCTTCACGCTGGACCGCTACACCGGCGAAACCGACCCCGATGAACACCTCAAAGTATACATCACCCATGTTGCCTTGTACACATCACCACCCTCAAGGGCTCTACTCTGGAATGGTTCACCACCCTTCCGCCTTACTCTATCGACAGCTTCGACATTCTTTCACACATGTTCTCCACCCATTTCGCTGGTAGCCATCCACACCAAACTACCACAATCTCCCTCCTAGGCATTAGACAAGAACAAGGCGAACCACTCAGAGCGTTCATAGATCGCTTCAGTAAGGCAGCTCTTCGCACCCCACACCTCAACCAAGAGATGATCCTTCAGTGCATGGCACTTACCCTACAACCCGGCCCCTTCGCCAACAACGTCTACCTCCACCCACCTGCCTCCATGCACGAACTTAGATTGCGTGCAGCCGACTATGTCTGCATGGAGGAGATGTAGACCTTCAATACCAAATTCTGCAATGACTATGTAACCACCACCACCAACCCTACCCCGCAACCTCCCCGCCCTGATACCCACCCACGCGAGCTCCGCCAACCCCGCTTCACCAGATATGCCCCTCTTATCATAGCTCGCTCCTGCATCCTTGATGAGGCCCTATAAGCTGACCTCATCCCTCCACCACGCAAGACAACCACACCTCCTAATGCTAATATGACCAAATACTGCCGCTACCACCGCAACCATGGCCACACCACAGAAGACTGCAAAACACTCCAGGATAAGATAGAAGAACTGGTCCGTGCTGGTCACTTTCGCCGCTTCATCCGTAGAGATGATCATTCCTCTCGATCCTGCCACCTCCTCGCTTCGACCACAGACGCCCCCCACACGACTCCCGTCACGACAAACGCCCAGCCCAACCCGCTAACCAGGCACCCGAACCGGCCCGCACCGACATCACCCCCGCCGACCCTCCCCTACGTGGCACTATCAACACCATCTCTAGTGGCTTCGCTAGTGGAGGATCCACCTCTTCTACCAGAAAGAAACACCTCCACCATATCCAATCCATCAATCATATCACCCATTCCCACCACAGACGTCGTATGCCTCCCATCATCTTCACAGATGACGACTTTCATGGCGTTGACCATCAACAAGATGACCCTATGGTCATCACTGTTGAAATTGAAAACTACGCCGTTAAGAAAGTCCTCATCGACCAGGGCAACTCCGTTAACATCCTCTACTGGGCCACCTACCAAAAACTCCAACTCCCAAACACTGTTATGGTCCCGTATGACGAACCAATCTATGGCTTTTCTGGCGAACAGGTATCCACCCGCGGCTACATCGACCTCCACACCGTGTTTCGCGAAGGAACCCAAACCAAAACCATTCCAATCCGATTCCTTATCGTCGACGCCCCAACATCCTACAATGTCCTCCTGGGTCGTCCTTCCCTCAACACCCTTGGCGCTGTTGTCTCCACTCCGCACTTGGCCATGAAGTTCCCTTCTCCTTCCGGTGACATCCTCACTGTCCACTGCGACCAGCGCCTGACACGCGAGTGCTACATGGCCAGCCTGCGTCCACAACTCCCAATTCAACAAACCAACCACATTGAGCGACCACCTGGCTCTGGCATCGCCCTATTAGGCGAAGATCTAGACCCTAGAGTAGGCAAGGATGTTCGTCTCGAACCAATTGAGGAAACCTCCCCTCTAGAGCTTCCCAATGGCCACTCCATCAACCTAGGCACCGATTTGAACTCTGACGAGCGTGCCATCATCACACCCATCCTCATCAGCAACATAGACCTTTTCGCCTGGTCAGCCGCTGACCTACCTGGGGTGGACCCTCTAGTAGCATCCCACAAACTATCCATCTACAAAGAAGCCCGCTACGTCTCCCAGAAGAAACGCAAACTTGGCGAAGAACGCCGACTAGCGGCTAAGGTTGAGGCCGACAAGTTACTAAATGCAGGATTCATAGAAGAAGTTCAGTACACCATTTGGCTTTCTAACGTAGTCTTGGTGAAGAAAGCCAATGGAAAATGGCGGATGTGTGTAGACTACACGAATCTGAACAAGGTCTGCCCTCGCGATGCCTACCCTTTACCCAATATCGACCGACTTGTTAACAACGCGACAGGGAATAAAATGCTCAGCTTTTTGGATGCATATTCTGGGTACAACCAAATCCCCATGGCCGCATCTGACATAAACAAGACCGCTTTCATCACGGACGATGCCAACTACTTCTATAGAGTTATGCCCTTTGGTCTTAAGAACGTTGGAGCAACCTACCAACGGTTAATGGACAAGGTTTTCAGTCATGTAATAGGACAATGTGTTGAAGTCTATGTTGACGACATGGTTGTCAAGTCTCCAAGCCACCACCAACATGTCGAGGACCTTTCGGCGGTCTTCTCCGCGTTACGCCAATACAACCTTCGCCTCAACCCTAACAAGTGTGTATTCGGCGTCGACCGAGGTAAATTTCTTGGGTTTATGTTAACCCAACGCGGCATAGAAGCCAATCCCGAAAAATGCAAGGCCATTATCGAGATGCGCAGTCCCACTACCATCAAAGAGGTCCAACGCCTCATAGGCCGCCTCACAGCCATTTCCCGCTTCCTACCCAAACTGGCTGAACAAACCCAACCCATAGTCCAACTCCTAAAGAAATCCACCCGGTTCACGTGGACTGATGATTGTGAACAAATCTTTCAAAAACTGAAAACCACCCTCACCTCACCACCTATCCTCCACAAGCCGGACATCCGCCAACCCCTCCTCGTATACATCACAGCCACCGACCACACCGTCAGCGTCGCGCTCGTCCAAGAAATAAAAGGCACACAACATCCTGTCTACTTCGTTAGCAGAACGCTGCAAGATCCTGAAACCAGATATCAAATGATGGAGAAATTGGCCCTATCTTTAGTCCACGCAGCTCGCCGCCTACGCCCATACTTCCAAAACCACAACATCACCGTCAAAACTGACTACCTGATCCAAAAATTTTTGCAAAAACCAGATCTAGCCGGATGAATGTCATCCTGGACCGTCGAGCTGTCAGAATTCAACATTCGCTATGAACCCCATGGCCCCATTAAAGCCCAATGTCTCTTAGATTTTGTCAACGACCTCCAACACACACCCACAAAGGACCAGTGGACACTTCATGTAGATGGTTCCTCAAATCCAAAAGGTGCTGGTGTTGACATTGTGTTAGAAGGACCCAACGACATCCTCATCGAAAAATCCCTTCAGTTTGCCTTCAAAACGTCAAACAACCAGGCCGAATACGAAGCTATCCTCGCCGGCCTTTCCCTTGCCCGTGAAGTAGGTGTCAGGACGCTAACATGCAAAATTGACTCCAAGCTTACTATAGGCACCTAAATGACGAGTTCCAGATTAAAGACCCCATCCTTCTACAATATTACCATCTGGTCCGAGCAGTTATTCAATCCGCCTTTGAACGAGTCCGCATCGAAGACATCCCAAGGACCGACAACATCAGAACCGACATCCTCTCCAAATTAGCCAGCACCAAATTAAAAAGCCGCAACCAATCCCTATTGCAGCAAACACTATCTACACCCTCCATCACACATACTTGTCAAAACCTAACCTACGCCCCAACTGACAACACAACCCCTCCCCAAAGCCATAACTGGACCACCCCCTATATCCAATACCTAAAAACCGGCAACCCCCACAAGATGCGGACAAAACTTGGCTGGCTAAGGCCGCCAGGTATACCATGATAGGCGATGACCTTTACAAACACGGGTACGACCAACCTCTCCTCAAATGTGTCACGACAGAGCAAGCACAATATATTATTAAAGAGCTACACGAAGGCATTTGCGGCTACCATTCCGGCGCATGTACCATGGCTACTAGAGTCCTTAGAGCCGGGTACTTCTGGCCGACTATAGAAGCAGACTGCCAGGACTATGTCAGAAAGTGCAAACCATGCCAAAAACATGGCAACCTCATCCACCAGAAGCAGGAACAACTCCATCACATACTATCCCCATGGCCCTTCGCAAAATGGGGAATGGATATCCTTGGCCCCTTCTCACCCGGCAAGGGACAAGTGAAATTTCTGATTGTAGCTGTCGACTACTTCACCAAATGGATAGAAGCTAGAGATGTCAAAATGGGTTTCAACCCGTGAGTCAACCCGGCTCACCACGGGTTCGAGCCGGGTTGGGTTGAGAAAAATTCAACTTTTTCAAAAGTGGGTTGAACTCAACCCGGCTCACTTAATCCACGGGTTAAACGGGTTCGAGCCGGGTTGAAGGTGGGTTGGCCCACTTAACCCACCAAATTTTTTTACATTTTTTTAATTTTTTTAAATTTTCTTTTAATTTTTTTTAAATTTTTTTTAATAATTATTTACTACTCCTATTATATTTGTTCACAATCTCATATTTTTAAATGCTAGAATGTTGCTTAATTATATTTGAATAGTTTGAATATTTAATTAATTTGATTGTCAAGTTATATATATGTTGATACTTTAATCTTTAACTATAATCTTTATAGTAAATTACTCAAGTAACCGTCTTACAAACAATTTTTTTCTAAATTAGCATGAAAAAAATGTATAGTTTTTTTATTTATATTTTGTTGAATAGTATGACATAAAATTTGTAATATTAGCCATGTTTTCTTAGACTAATGTATACTTTCTTGGAAATAATTCTTCATATATTGGTGGTGAGCATGATCAAAACATTGGTTCTTGATTTTACTATGATTGTCATCTCATGGGTTACTTAAAAATTTATTTAAATATTTGAATACTAAAATAAATAAATAAATTTTTTAGGTGGGTTGGTGAGCCAACCCACTTAACCCACCAACCCGTGGTCGGTTGAGCCGGGTTACAAAATTTCTGGCTCACCAGAAAGTGAGTCGGGTTGGGTTCACTCATTTTCAACCCAGCTCGTGGTGAGCCAACCCGTGTGAGTCGGGTTGGCTCACTTTGACATGTGTAATAGAAGCCAAGCCACTAACCACTATCACGGCCCAACAAGTTCAGCAATTTGTTTGGAAGGATATTATATGCAGATATGGCGTCTCACACACCATCATCACCGACAATGGCCGACAATTTATAGATAAGGAGCTAACCAAATTCTACACTAGCCTAGGCATCAAACACATCACAAGTTTTGTAGAACACCCACAAACTAATGGACAAGCAGAGGCGGCCAACAAGGTTATCCTAGTGGAACTGTGCAAGAGATTAGATAGCGCCAAAGGCCGATGGCCTGAAGAATTAGTAGAAGTGCTATGGGCTTACAAGTGCACCCCTCAATCATCAACAAACGAATCCCCTTTCAGCCTAGTTTACGGTGCAGACGCCATGATACCGGTTGAAATTGGCGAACCATCCTTGCGCCGAGAACTATACGACCCAACCCACAACCATCAAAACATGGCCACTCATCTCGACCTCCTACCTGAACTCAGAGAAAAAGCCCAGATACGCAATTTAGCTGCCAAACGAAGAGCTTCCAGAAAGTATAACGCAAACCTATGTCTACGATCATTCGCAATCGGGGACTTAGTATGGAGGATGGCTAGCAGTGCAAGAAAGAAGGATGGCAAATTCTCCGCCAACTGGGACGGCCCATACCGCATACATGAAGACGCAGGAGGAGGAGCTTATCGCCTTGAACATTTATCTGGGGAAGAGATACCCAACACTTGGAACGTGTCCCACCTCAAATTCTATTTCAGTTAAATGTATATTGTATTAAGCTGAATACTTGTAACCCTGGGTGTACTCTTTTTCTTCACCTGGTCTTTTTTCCCTAAGGAGGGTTTTGACCAGGGAGGTTTTAACGAGGCACCCCATATTCAATAAATAAAACGAAGGGTTCTCAACTATACAACTTTCCTATGTTTTTACTCTCATCTTCGCTTAAGTTCCCCACCCTTACCACAAGTAAGCGGCCTGGGTTGAACACCCTTAACTTGTGTTCAGTTCGCTTAAGTTCCCCACTATTACCACAAGTAAGCGGCCTAGGTCGAACACCCTTAACTTGTGTTTAGTTCGCTTAAGTTCCCCACCCTTACCACAAGTAAGCGACCCGGGTCGAACACCCTTAACTTGTGTTTAGTTGGCTTAAGTTCCCCACCCTTACCACAAGTAAGTGGCCCGGGTCGAACACCCTTAACTTGTGTTTAGTTCGCTTAAGTTCCCCACCCTTACCACAAGTAAGTGGCTCTGGTCGAACACCCTTAACCTGTGTTTAGTTCGCTTAAATTCTCCACCCTTACCACAAGTAAGCGGCCTGGGTCGAACACCCTTAACTTGTGTTTAGTTCACTTAAGTTCCCCACCCTTACCACAAGTAAGCGGCTTGGGTCGAACACCCTTAACTTGTGTTTAGTTCGCTTAAGTTCCCCACCCTTACCACAAGTAAGCGGCCCGGGTCGAACACCCTTAACTTGTGTTTAGTTCGCTTAAGTTCCCCACCCTTATCACAAGTAAGCGGCCCGGGTCGAACACCCTTAACTTGTGTTTAGTTCGTTTAAGTTCCCCACCCTTACCACATGTAAGCGGCCTGGGTCGAACACTCTTAACTTGTGTTTAGTTCGCTTAAGTTCCCCACCCTTAACACAAGTAAACGGCCTGGGTCGAACACCCTTAACATACAATCGAATGCGCCATACATACACCACAAATAATCAAAATCCATCATACACAATAACATACAGAACATTAATCGTATTAAACATAAATGCAAAAGTTTACCAATGTAACACAATGTACCAACTATTACAGACATAGGCTCAAATAATATTTTCAAATCAATAAAAATCGAGGTCCTATTCTACTGCATCAGGGCCACCTCCTCGGCATCACCCGCTTCCTTCACCTCTTCAGCCGACTTCTCCTCCGCCTCCTCACCCGCACTGCTTTCATCTTCCTTGACATGCTTCCCATCAATAACATCCTTGTTCACATCAAACTTTGAGTCCGTAATATTAACTTCCTGATGGAAAAAGGCTGCTTGACGTAGTCCCTCTCAAAGCCGTTGATGTGCTCTTGTATAATACAATTATTCAAGTCGTCAAGCTCACCTACAACACCTTCATACTTGTCTTTCAGTTCATCATAGTCTTCCTCTAACTCCCTTATTCTCTTGTTTAATTTTCCCTCTGAATGCAAACAGCGAACCCTCCACGTTGCCAACCTCTTTCTCTCTTCCTCCCAACCCTCCCTCTCCTTCTTCCACGCAGCCCTCTCTTCCTCAAACTTGTCGACTTTTCCCTGCAACTCTTCTACCTATTCCCGACCTCCCTCCTTCACCAACCGCTGATATAAAGACCTCACGCGGCGACTTAATATCAAGGCTTTGCTCCCAAATTCCACCATTGTCCTCACGATATGACCTGCCTCCATACCATCAATAGAGTTTATAATGGTATTTGGGAGGTTGATCGCGATATCCTTCCTCACAGATATTTCTGGCAACTATATCAAGCTAGACTCCGGTCCCTTCACCCCACTAGCCGACCCTGCCCCACTGGCCGACCCCGCCCTCACTTTCTTCACATCTTCCCCCTTCCCCGGGCGAGGCGGCAACTCGACCTTCCTCTTCGTTCCGCTATGCACATGTACTTCCACCACAGACTCTTGCAAGTAGGGAACATCAGTCTTCCCAGCTGCCTTAGCCTTAGTGGTCATCTCCTTCCTCAACGACTGCGCCATGTGCCCTACAATAACATATTAAACCCCGGTTAAAACAACTTAGAATCAATAACACAGTGTAAGTAACAACAAGTACCTTCAATATCTATAATCGGATGCACTGAATTATAAACTCTAACTAGGCCCTTAGTGGGCAACTTATCAACAAACTTCATCAAAGTCTCCACCACCTCCTTATCCCCCGCCGACAACTCATCAATCCCCATATCCTTGTACCGAGAAGGGGTGCCCGTCCAGCTAAATGGGAACTTTGTACTCCCATCTGCGTTCAAGAAATAGGGCTTGCCCTCTTCCTTCACCACAGCTTTGAAGTATCTGTCCTTGAAGTGCTTGAAAGACTGGGAAAATGCGTCCAATCTACTGATGCTGGGACGACTTATCAGAGACAACCAAGTTGTCGGTTGGCGGGGTCTAGTGTCATAGACATACAGGAAAGCATAAGGCGAAGGCTCCAAATATAGAGATTGGCACAAAATGCGAAAGGCTTGCATGTAAGCCCAACTGTTCGGGTGCAACTGCGTAGGTGCCACGTCTAGCGCGCAACACACCCATAGTGAAATCATCTAACGACAGCCGCACATGTAGCTGAGAAAAGTGACACATGTACATGTAGAAGAACTTCTCTGTTGCCCCCTCTTGCCCATGACACACACGGTCGATGGCGCTAACCCTTTCCAGGGAAACGATACTCCCGCTTACACCCTTTGCGATGACAGGCGTACAGTTCAGCCAAGAGTTCAGAAGGCGAGACCACTGGAACAAAGATGATTGATTACGGACATCAACAACTACCCACCCGTAACCGCCCTTGGCCGGCCAGTTACTCTCGGCCAACTCCTCTGGGGGATCTTCCCGGACCTCCCTCACCATTTTCATAGGGATTCCACTTACATTACCTCCAGAACTGGTACACTCCTCGTCAACTTACCTACCTCTACTCCTCCCCGACTCTACACTCTCACTACTAGACATAGATAACGACACGCTATCACTACTGGACATACCTTTACTCGTGTTTCTGGAAAGATGTCGGTTGGAATTGGGAACTAGTCGGACAAGAAAATGCACACAAGATCTCTGAATAGGAAATTCTCGCAAATGAACCAGTAAACCCTTACTTGTTTTGAAATGCATATTTATAGGCCAAAATTCCAAACGGCAAAAACCCCTTCCCACCAAAACAACAACCCATACCAATCGACACAATCATTACAAGAGACATAACTCTTAAAAACGACGGCGCCAAAACCCCCCTGATTTGACCCTTGACACCCTTTCACCTACCATCAACCTTTCATCACCTTTAGCCTTAACACTGTTCATCACATTTAAAGGCTGGGGGACTGGTGTACCACACCCAGTCGATCCCGTTAATGTACCAACATATATCACCCTTGACCGACACCTATATCGGCCAAGGCTGGGGGACTGGTGTACCACACCTAGCCAACTCGACCAAATAGTAATAAAACAATACGTATATGCCAAAGCAATCAAGTAGTCAGCCTAAGCCGAGTTGGCCTAAGCCTTACCAGACTAAACCGGTAACCTAAACGTCTTGAGAAACAACCTGCACAAGGTAACACATAACCAACATAAACCGCCAAGGAAAGTAGTCGGCCTAGGCCGACTACTCCAATATACTTAGTAAAACTAAGGTCCCCCTAGTGTTCAGTGAGTCCTCTTAAGGGCCTGGGCTAGGGCCCAAGCCCACTTACAGCCCAAACTGAAGCTCAAGCCAGGGCCCAGCCCATGGCATAACCAAACATGATTAATACTCTATAAATATATGTGGACCCCAGTAATTTAACGTACGCATTCATTACTCCATTAATCACTGATTTGACCTTCTAAGAGCTTTGACTTACTTGAGCTTCGGAGTCCCTTCTGCAGGTAACCCCTCCTGGGTCCAAGCTGACATGTATCAACCGGGACGAGGCCAACTGAGGAGATAGCGGACTACATGGGTAAGGTGACACTTGTGCCTAACTTATCTTTTTTGTTCTCTACAGGAACATCTAGGATTGTGTGTTGGGTATAACACTTTATTTTGATGATTTTATGTGGATTTATTATGATACTCCGGGATGTATAAAAGTAAGAATATGGTTGTGTTTGATGTATGACCATGTGATATTTTGTAGTTGAGTTCAACTTAATGATATAAAAGTATATTTACCTGTCATGGATGCATGTTTTGTGTGAACTGAGTGTCATGTTTAAATAGGCTCATTAGAACATATTCTAGAGTGTTAAATACCAGTAAATTACCAGTTACTGGTGTGGCGTTTGGTAGAACGGTGTAAACCGCCAAAAGATAGGCCACAAAGTGATCTCTAGAGTAAACCCCGAGAGTTAGCGTTTGGCGACAAAAGTGGTACCGCCAGGTGGTGTGTTTTAGAACTGGGCTTGCACCAAAATCCAGTGGGTTGGCGCCCAACGACGGCAAGTGTTCTGCCAGGTGGTCTAGAACGCGAGTTAACCTAGCGATGTGGATGTTGTGCTAGGCGATTTTGGATGCAGTGATGGATTACGCGAAGGATTCTACATAGCTTTGGATGGAGGTCTTGATGCGATGCTTTGTTGGGGACCTAGTTACGAGTGTAATTTGTATTGGGGTAACACGTGGCCACTTGAGGTTGTAGCCTGGTGGTTTTGGAAGTCCAGTGAAGTGTGCGAGATTGTGGCTCATATGGATGGGTTCTAGAAGATTGCCCTCCTCGGTGTTATCCGAAGAGTTTGGTAGTCTTGGGACAAATACGGACTACGATTCGTATTGGGGAACCCCACTTGGTGTTGCAGATTGTGATCGTGACAAATTTATTCCTACGTGTGGACTATTAGGTGGTGGCCTGTAGTCGGAGGAGCGAGTAAACACTCGTGGCAGCAAAGATCAATCAATGTAATCATCAAAGGGTATAAAATTAAGAGGCGTCCAGAGGAAGATGTGAATGTTAGGTTCGCAGTTCGGTTTTAGGTTAGAGTAATGGGTTTAAGAGTCAATACTTAATTGTATATTGCATTTCTCTTTATTTGAGGTCACCCTATCTGTGTGTGTATGGCGATGATCATGTAAATTGTTACATGGGAGCAGATGTTGATGCAGCTGTGCTCGTGGATGCTTAGAACCGGAGAGGCCGCTCGCTTGGAGACTTTTTCATGGATTTATATGTTATGATTTTCGGATTAAATTTGTAATCATTTTACATTAACTGCTTGGATAATTGTAAGCGTGGAACACATTTATGAATTTGATCTTTTGGCGCATATAAATTAAAGTTTTATTTTTCCCGCGTTTTGGGAAAGTATTTTATTAATAAATGCAATTTAATAGTATTCCAATTTTTTGTTTTTTTTATCCGACAAGGATGTTACATTGACCTTTGAGACTATTGATTTCACTTTTGGATATTAGTTAATATTTATCAAACCCAGGTAATATATTTGTCTATTCTTGGAAATTGAGTAACTGTTAGGTCTCTTAGTGTTAGAAACTTGATCATTCACACAACACCCACACACAGGCCACAAAACAAGAACAAAACTGATGTATTATTGCTTTATGAAACGAAAAAACTTTCAGGGAAGACAAAACCTCCACCCTCACAAAATCTATTTAGGAATTATGTGTAAACCTTTACCCCATTTCTTATTCACACTCTTCTTAAAAGAAGATTTACATCCCCAACTACCCACTAAGCGACTAACTGACAGTTTTTATTTCTCCTAATGTAAGACCCGAGAAATTTAAATAATTAAATAAATAATTATTTAGTAAATGCGGGTAGTAGAAGCCTTTATGACATTTAATGTTAATTGTTGTGATGTGGAAGAGTACTAGCTCAAGTGGTTGAGAGTACTTTGTTTGTGTGAGAGGACTTGGATTCGAGTCCTATGTACGCTATTTGTGTGTTGTTTGAATTATATTAATTTTAATATGCATGATTATGTTGGGTGATAACATAATTATAGAATTAGAAGAATTAACACAAACATGACTGGGTTGAATTGGTTGTGCCTTGACCTTGGAATTGCAGGGCTGTGTGTTCAAATCCTGTTTAGAACGAAATTAATCCCTTTATCACTAAATAATGGGCCTTGAGTAGCAATCAAACCACTATTAAGCCCAATTTCGTTTTTTTCATTATCACAATTAGGGGTCATATAAAAAGGCAAAATAAAGCAATTAGAAGGGTTTGGAGACTGAAAAATTGTGAGAATGGGGAGGAGCACGAACTTTGAAGGGAAAAGGTGAGTTGGGAATTGAGAGCAAAACCGCACTTTGTTCTGGGAGAGCAAAGGAAGGTTCTTAGGTACCACAAAGCCAAAGTTGAGCAATCATTAGAAGCAAGGATTTCCAGGTTAGGGGAGCTCCTTTCCAGGCATTTATATGATTGTTGAGGAATTTTGTGTATTCTATGAATTGGGGTATTGGATTGTTTTTTTTGTAATGTGATTAAACCCTTATGAGATTGTATGAAAATTTTGGGGTTTTGCGGTACTGTTCATGGATTATGGTTCAATTTCGCATGGTTGGGGATCAATTTGGTGTCTAAATCGTGCTCTTGATATTTGCATTCTGTGATGATTTTCTTAGCATAGTGGAGTGTGAATTTTGGCAATTGGTTTGGTTTCTTTGTGTGCGTGACAGGGAGCAGGTCCGCTATTCTTGCTCAAGCTAACTAGGTTCGCCTAGGCGAGAATAGTAGGAATAAAATTTTGGGTTGTATCTGCACATCTCGCTCGGGCGAGAGCAGCTGCATAGGCGAGGATTCGCCAAAGAGTGAGGTTGTGCTTAAGGGTCTCGCTCAGGCGAGGAGCCCATGTTTTGAGTGACAGAGTACCTCGCTCAGGTGAGAGGCACTCGCCAAAGCGAGAAATCAGGGTTGATACATGTGTGTTCTGCTGTTTTGCTGCCTAGGCGAGAAATGTTGTGTTGAGCGATGAGAGGTCTCGCTCAAGTGAGATGAGCTCGCCTAAGCGAGACTTCGTACGTAACTTTGGTAGCATGCTCGCTCAGGCGAGGAAGCTTAGCTTGAGCGAGACAGGCCTGGTCGCTTAAGCTAAGGCTTCTAGCCCAAGCGAGTTTAGTGCAGCTTGTGTGTATTGTTTGTACGCTTTGATGTAAATGTGGATCAGGAGATGATGTGCCATGAGCGGTTCATGGATGGTGTTTGGCATGTGATGGTATGAGCGAGGAGGTTCATACTCGATTACTCTTCTGTGGGAATACGAGCGAGGTAGGTTCGTATGTTTCGTGCCCACAGTTGAGAGATGGTGCGTGCGGGGAGGTACGTAGCTTGTGGATCACATGTGTTGGACTATGTGCGGGTATGTCCGTAGAGTAGGACTACGAGCGGGGAGGTTCGTAGGGGCATGACCACGAGCGGGCAGGTTCGTGTGAGCATCATAAATCCTGAGTCCATGGCTAACTTTGTTGGTATGATTGGAGGTTGAAAAACCTTAGGGTGTGTTGAGAATGTAACCAAAGTCTAATTATGATAATATGATTGGGTGTTTTATATTATTTCATTTATGTGATTGCTTATATTGTCGAGCTCACCCTTTCTGTTTGTGTTTGGTGATGATCGTGTATTTCTTTACACGGGAGCAGTTGATGATACAGGTGATGCTGCTAACACCTGAGACGGAGAGAGGGCTATACTGGGGATTTTGAGTTAGGGAATTCTTAGGATTTTCATTGTTTTGGCAGATTTTGGAAATTGTAATAAAAGTACTATGTAGTTTTCTTTAAATTATGGCGCTATTATTACTGTGTTAAATTTTTCCCGCGTTGTGGGAGTAATAAAGTGCGATGTTTGAACTTATTTATTCTTATTTATGTATTGATTTATTTTAATCAAGTAATTTCCAGTAGGGACGTTACACCTAACATCAAGATACTGATGTTGAATTATTGTGACATCTTCCCAAGCGGCTGCTTCTACCCCTTTATCCTTCCACTGAACCAAGACCTGAGTTCTTGCATGTTCAATCCTTGGTAGAGGTCCCAATATTCTGTCCAATATCTTCTCTAGAAACCAAATAGAGGCCTTGACTTGTAATTTCTCTAGAAGGTCTTTCTCAACCTGATGGTTGCCATTGCCTTCTTCAATTGGAAAACATGAAAAAGTGGGTGGATCCTAGTCGTGTCTGGAAGTTGTAATCCAAAGGCTATTGGTCCTACTTGTCTTAGCACCAAAAAAGGACCATAATATCTCGTAATTAGCTTTGAGTGCAACCTGGTTGGCATTGAGACCTATTTATGAGGGCAAATTTTCAAGAAGACCCAATCCCCTAATTGGATGGAGGACTGTTTCCTGTGTTTATTAACATATTTGGACATATGCTCTTGAGCTCTTGTGAGGTGGAACTTGAGTTGGCTCAATGCTTTATCTCTAGTAATCAGGTCATGTGCCACAACTTTCACAATGATTTCCCCTAGAATAAATCTATTAATGGAAGAAAGAGGTCTGAAATACATGATCTCAAAAGGGGATTTTTGTGTCGGTCCTTGAAAAGTAGTATTATACTAGTATTCGGCCCATGTGAGAAAATGAGACCACGACTTGGGTTATTCTGAGCTAAAACACCTCAAATAGGTTTCTAGGGTTCTATTTAGGACCTTGGTTTGGCCATCCGACTTGGGATGATATGTGGTGCTCATGTTTAGTTATGTCCCCTACACCCTAAACAGCTCCTTCCAAAAAATACTTAGGAAAATGGGGTCCTTGTCACTAACAATTGATGTAGGGATCCTATGTAGTTTCACTATTTCTTTGGCAAACATTTATGCTATGCTCTTGGCTGAATATGAGTGTTTTTAATTGGTATGAAATGCCCATATTTACTTAATATATACACCACAACCAAAATTGAATCATACCTATTAGATTTTGGAAGCCTGACAATGAAGTCAATACTAATGTCTTCTCATACTACATTGGGTCTGGGTAAGGGTTATAACAACCCTTGTGGTGAAGAGGGTAGGTACTTATGTTGTTGACACACTAAATATGTAGCCAAAAAATTTGTCACCATTTTCTTCATGACAGTCCAAAAAAGAGATTGACTCAACCTCCTATACGTTCTAAACACGTCTAAATGGCTGATATAACAAGCATGCATTTATGATGAAACATGTCCTATTCCAAAGTATACTACCCCTACCTCCCAGGGTTACTCCTCATCCCCTCTATGATTTTCTACAATTTTGCATCCCCTTACACATCTTCTAGTATTGTTTGGAAGTCCTACCGAAAAGGTATGGAAATGAGTTGCAACTCTTTTTCATCATCCTCATTCTCCATCTTTCGAGAGATGGCATCAACTACTCTATTGGATGCATCAATTTTATATACAATATCAAATTCATATCCCATCAATTTGGCCAGCCAATTTTGCTCGTTTTGTGTGGTGATGCGTTGTTCCAACAATGATTAAGGATTGACCCCAACCAAGGATGGAGGCACATGCTTAAGAAGACTAAGCATGTTTAGAAAGGAAGTTAACTAATCCTTCATCCCTTTCATTTGTGTTTGTTATTTTTGATACCCAAAGTTGACTTAGTTGAATCAACTTTAGTTGACTTGTTGACCTTTGACTAGGTTTGACTTGTTGACTATAGTTGACTTGACTTAAGCCAACATGCTAATCTATGTTTATTTGCTTTGTAGGTTA
>Ga0214544_1000963_pt1 | contig 57314 bp, 23 predicted proteins | sample CNSS3metaG_FD_160074 | JGI IMG/M metagenome (GOLD analysis project Ga0214544, IMG submission 160074) | Root nodule microbial communities from cowpea collected in UCLA plant growth center, Los Angeles, California, USA - CNSS3 | ecosystem: Host-associated > Plants > Roots > Nodule | place: USA... | reverse complement strand
TCTAATGTTTGTATCTTTATTAAGTCTACTCAATAATTTCTATATCGTCCATCATTTTTATTATTAGAGAAACAATTATTATATTTTTCTACATTTTTTACTCAATATTTCATTCAAAATTAAATTTAATTTCTTAATTTTAATTATCTAAATCTTAATATATTATTTAAAATAATTATATATAATATATTTTATTAAAAATATATATAAATAACTTAAATACATTCTTATTATAAAATCAATTAAAATATTATTATTGAATTTTATAAAATAAAATTTATATTAAATTTAATTATATTTTTATCATTTCAAATTAATTTAATAAATATACCGTAATTTTTAATTTTAAAATTCGATATCCCCGTGCGTTGCACGGGTAGAAATACTAGTTAAAGTATAATTTAGAATGTAAAAGCGAATTTTAAAATTTAGTTTCTTGTTTTAAAGAGAATAACAATGTGATATTTTAAAATTTTATAATACATTTTTTCTTGTTTTAACATTTCTAGAAAGTAACTCCTACGCAGTTTTATGTTTTCAGGGTCGAGTAGTAATATTTAGAACATGAAAAATGAAAAAGCTGTCCCAAAAAGTAATATAGGAAAAGAAGTTGTCTACCCTAAATACATTTTGAATTGTAACAGACTATTGTGGAAAAATACTTTCAAAGTCTTTTTTTTTACATTTTTTAATGTATTTTCAAAAGCATAATTTTGTTTTCCTAGTACTTTGAATAATACTTTTCAAAAGCACGATGATGTTTCATACAGACTGATCATTAATAAACACAAAATTATGTTTGGAAACGTATTTATAAAGAAACGCCTATAAACAAAGATTTATGAAGAAATAAGATATGACTTTGCAAAAACGAAAATTAGGTAGTAATTGAAGAAGAGAAACAAACTTCATTTTAATTCATCTTTATACTAATATAAGCTTTGTCGCAAGAAGAAGGAAAACATAAATGGTAGCATGTGATATGCGCATGAGTTCGTGAAGAGTGTCTTGAAAAGAAAACGAAAACTAAGAATCAGTATGACATTGAGTACGTTTATTAAAAAGAGAGTGTAAATAGCAGAAACCAAGAAAAGTAAATAAAAGAACTTGCACGACAGATAATAACGACCAAGATGTCCATAAAACTCAAAGCAAAACTTTAGTGGGCTTCTATGATTTAAAGAATAGGTCATTGCTTCCTGCACCTCCATTTTTTTTTCTGCTCTTCTAAAAAATCTATAAACTTCATTTTACATTTTTCTTTTCATCAACAACAAGGGGGAAATTTGGAGTAACCTGAAATCGCATGTTGCTGCCATTTCCGATGGCCTTCAGTCGGAGATACATTGTCACCAACGACTAAGTTTATGGAGGTCTCGCTTGCATTTCCGATCTAGTCTTGTTAAACGCCAAAGAATAGGAGAGACTTTTTTTTTCGAGAAAAGTTACACAATTTTTAGTTAATTTTACTTAATTTTTAACTAAATATTTATTTATTTTTAAAATTTTTAAGTTAATTATTTAACACATAAAAATTAATTAAAGTTACGCAATTTGTTTGAAAAAAAAAATCACTAAATCCATCCTCATATAACGGCAAAAACAATCACTTGCGAAAAATAAAATTAAGAAAGAAAGCTTTACTTATACTATTGTTGAGACTGGGAAAATTTTAAATAAAATTAGAAAAATCACATATACTTAGTTGAAATTTTTAACGAAAATAATAATTGTACATTCACAAAATTCATAAAATTATAATCAATAAAATAATATATGATTTGTATTAATAATTTGAAATCCCAATTGAATATCGGATTTGATTGTTCTCTAAAAGAAATTTTCATAACTTAGATTGAATAATATGATTTTTTTTTTTTGAAACTCTTAAAAATCTTAGCTTAATATCATAAAGAAAATAAACGATAAAATAAGCTTTTAAAGTCTGAACTAAATACATCCTTATAGAGTATATAGAGTATAACCTACATAAACCATATAAAATAATTAATAGGAAATTCAGTTGTAGAGTTAGTGTAAGAGGCAATGAACCAATTCTGTGGCGCAATTTATACTAAATCCGTCTTTGGTGTTATTATTTGATCCCTTGTCTCGAACGTTGACTTGACCACCCGTGAGGAAGCTGCACCAGCAGTTCAGCACCCACCCGTATTATTCAAAGCATGTTGTTGGAAACGGTTCGTTACAATATTTTTGTGTCATTATTGCGCTCCTTCTTTTTCCATCTCTCCCCATTATTTTACGCCTTTCAATAAACAAATATGGCACCTTAGGAATGTGAATAGAAGAAGACACTGCAACAGATACAGAGAAATATAGGCGTGGAAACAACAAACTCCTCTCCCATCCTCTTAAGTCAAGTCTCTTTACCCATTTCTTACCACTTTTTTCAATCAAAATACACCCACTCCTATCTACAAAATCTCATGTACTTTCCCTTCCTCATCATCCACAAAACTCACCACTCACCCATCAAACACAAAACCATGTCAATTTTCAATCTTTCTTCCACTTTTCCCAAATGAAAAATACCCTACCTTCATATCTATTTTGCTATGATCACTACACAAAAATACCCGCTTTTCTTGTTCACCTTAGTAGTGGGTGAATTAATATCTTTCATTCCATTAACCAGTGCCCAATTGCAGCATCACGAGTGCCGCCAAACATGCGGTTCCTCCGATCCGTTTCCTTACCCTTTCGGATTCTCCTCCGGATGCTTAATCCGTTTGAATTGCACCGCCGGCAGAGCCTCCGTCGGAGAATTCCCCATCCAAAAGGTCACCATATACAGCATCATCGTCACCATCGAAGCTCAGTGCAGTCGTCCGTTCGACACGTTTCGCCAACTCTTCAGCCACAAATACGCTCCCACTTCGCGAAACGTGATTCTGTTAGATAACTGTACCGGAACGCCCTTGCCCTGTTCCATTCCGGGGAATCTGATTCGGACCCACTTCGAATCCGTGGGATGCAGCGACCCAGCAGCGGACAATTTAACTTGCTACTTCGAGAACAAAACGAGCGGTTTCTTGAATCGCCGAGAATTGGATCCTACCGGGTGCAAGTACTTTACGTCATCTCTTTCATTCCCAGATGTTACAAGCGTCTCCGGTGAGCCTCTGTCTTTGGAAGTAAATACAATCGAACTTGGATGGTGGGTCCAGGGAGATCGATGTCCGTGTTCTGATCACGCCAATTGTACCACGCTTCAATCCCCGGTTGACGGAAAGCAAGGTTTCCGCTGTGCCTGCCGCGACGGCTTCGTCGGCGACGGGTTTTTGGCCGGAACAGGTTGCCGGAAAGGTTAGTTCCGTTTTCCTTATTTTTGTTTTACATCCATTATTCCCTTTTAGTTTGTTGGTTCAGCTTCTTCTGCTATAGATTAATCCGTTAGATTAGATATTCATGATTCAACCTTGCTCTGTACTCATCCTCTTCGTATAAGATGGCGTCATCATCAAATTCAAAACAAATATAGCGTGGCAATAACCAAATAATAACAACATTCTTTTTCGGACTAGAATAGTATTCGTGATTCGTAAGTTAATGCTTCACCTCCAATAAAAAACCAATGCTAGGACAGAGGTTTAATTTAAGCTAACTTTTTCTTCTTGTCCTTTGAATTTTAACTCAAGCTTTAACAATTTAAATTCTTTTCCGCCCTTTACTCTTACGCTGACATAAAGCGATCACGGACTCTCGTTTCTGTTTGCTGGAAATAACTCCGTGATGAAAATGACTTGCTTTATGTATAAAAAAAACATGTTTTCAAATAGATTGCTGGTAGTTTTATTGTGTGCTGTGTGTCTCGCTCTCTCTATATCTTACTAATACTTTATTATGAATACTTTAAATGAGGTTTAATAATAGCTTTTTTAAATAAGCACATTTATGGAATTTTATCGAGAATAAAAAATATAGCATCGTATCTTAAAATTACAATTTTTTCGGGGTAAACACATATTTGCAAATTTTGAAATACATATTCTATACTACTTTATTGTATAGAAATACTAAAATAAAACTATGATTGTCACGTTATTTTCTGAGTTGGTATAGTGTCACATGGGTGATAAGGGAAGAATTTGAAGTCCGGTTACGTACAAACACATAACAAACAATACGATTTTTCTTTTAGTAAATACAAAAAGAAAGTGCGAATAAGTATGAAAGGTGACATGAATTAAGACAATAACTGTAAATTGCTAATGACGAGATTACCCCTGGGAAAGATAGACATAAAGGAAGTAGGACCCAATTTTTGATAAAGAAAAAAGGGAAAGAAATAGTGGAGCTCAAACATGCGTGTCACTTAATTTATTGGAGCAGCTATGATTACGGGGCAATTTAAGTCAACTAGACTAATCAATGAGGCCATGGTCAAATTTTATAAGAGTTTTAATAATAAAATAACATTGTTTCATCTAGAAAATAATAAATAATATTATATTATATTAAAAAATATAGAGTTGTAAGTTATTTAGATTTTCTATATTTTTTTATTAAAAATTAATTTTTAATAATAACGTGACACGATAGAAATTATAAATTATATTTTTAATACATAATACAATTTTTGTAAATTACTTTTATTTTATGAGATTATCCTACTTTTTTACATTTCATTTTTGTCTTTATATGAAAATTGGAAGAGTCCTGTGGCGCAAGAAAAGGAAATTTCACCTAAAAATCTGTCTTTTCGGATAGATTATTTGTTCTTTTCAATTATTAGCTTAAATAGTAGTAGTGTATTTTAATAAAGGATAATAGTTTCTTTGAATGTTCTCCGTTCAATTAATATTATTCAATGCATTAAATTCATATGATCTAATGAATATTTTAAAATTATGAATATAGAATTTTATGCCACTATCTTATCGCGGACTAATATTCTTATTTCTAGAATGAAAGAGGCTTAATTTTATAGTAAAACTAAATTTCCTGTATATTTTATACATAATGCATAAAAGGGTAAACATATTTAATTTATTGCATTAAATAGTAAAAGTATTTTATATTTTAATGTAATAAGTAAAGAAGTAAACAGAAAATATAGCAGGAAATGGAAAATATTGAGTGATTTCTTCGTAGACAAAAATTAATCATTTTTAAATATTTTGAAATCATCCTTAAATAATTATACCAACAAAACTAAAAATAAAAAAAAATATTAAACTATTCATAAATTTAAGATATTATACTTATTTTGCAATTCCTCCCTCGTTTATCTGACAATAAGTAATAAAAATGTATCTATAACAATAAGTTAAAAGTTAATAGGTATTTCTAAAGTTATTATACCTATTTTTAAATTTTATCATAATTTTAGTTTATATATATATATATATATATATACCTTTCACTCCACGGCACCAATCGTTCCAACTATGATTGTTAAAATTTTCCGATAATCTCGCCGCGTGACCGTAGTCCGACAAGTCATGAACAAATGATAACAATAAAATATTGTTGTCAAAAAAAGTAATAAAATAAGCAGCAAGAAATGACTTGCAAACAATTAAACTTTTTTAACTTTTTATTACTCCAACGTTTCTTTTTTCAAAAATTATATAAATAGAAAATAAAGAGGAAGTTTGAAGTTTGAAGTTTGAAGTTTGACATTAATACGCCAGACATAGACTTGTCCATTATTGAGCCGAAAATTCAGATATTACGCCATCAAGATCAATTTATGGATGCAGATCCTAATAATTCACACTTTCCTTTGCATTCTCTTTGAATGACATTTATTTTATTGTATTTTCTTATTAGATTGTTGGTTTGTTTTTTCTTTCTATCTCTTCTTTTATTGTATATATCCCCTTAATTGGTTTGAAGCCTCTCATTCAAGTATCCATTTTTTTTCTACTAGAAGATGTTCATCAATTTTTTTTTTACTGCGATAAAACCTGTAGATACTTGTTCTAATATTTTTGTAATTAAAAAGTTAATGACATATTTCTTGTATACTGTACGACACATTCTTGACGGGGAAAAATCCCTTTATACTAGTTGGTGTTAAACGAAATTAACTAAAGAACAAAGGTTGAGCAGTTAGAGGATTTTGGGTGAATCCTTATCTGATCTTTCATTTGAATTTGGGTATTTAAACAGCCTCGTCATGCAACCCAGCGAAGTATTTATCTGGCCGATGTGGAGGAACAACCAGATTCATTGTCTTAATCGGAGGTAACCTCTCCTTATTCCATGTTTCCAAAATGCTTAGGATCAGGAACTGTGATCAACCACGCACGTATTAGCTTCAGACCAAATTAACTTATACTTAATCATCGACCGAAACATGCAGGATTTGTCGTAGGCGTTTCACTGATTATTACTGCGTGTTCACTGTGCTGTTTCTTCCGCCGGCGCACCAAATTGAGAGTCACAAAGAGCACAAAAAGACGATTAACCGAAGCCACCGGAAACAATGGTGTTCCTATCTATCCCTACAAAGACATTGAGAGAGCCACGAATAGTTTCTCAGAGAAACAACGGTTGGGAACTGGGGCGTACGGCACGGTTTATGCAGGGAAATTGTACAGCGACGAATGGGTTGCCATCAAAAGAATAAAACACAGAGACACTGACAGTATTGAACAGGTAATGAACGAGATCAAGCTCCTGTCCTCTGTGAGCCACACCAACTTGGTTCGCTTGTTGGGTTGCTCCATTGAATACGGAGAACAAATCCTTGTGTACGAGTTCATGCCCAACGGAACACTGAGTCAGCATTTGCAGAAGGAGAGAGGCCAAGGTCTTCCTTGGTCTGTTCGACTCACCATTGCCACTGAAACCGCACAAGCCATCGCACATCTTCATTCTGCCATTAATCCCCCCATTTACCACCGAGACATCAAATCCAGCAACATACTTTTGGACCACAATTTCAGGTACTAACTAGCACCTTCACATGAACGTTTGTTACATCCTAAGTAATCGATGCATACAATGATGTGGTGTTATTCATTTTCCTTCATAAATTAAAACGTTTGATTTCACTGATTTTTTTGTCTCAGGTCAAAAGTGGCAGACTTTGGTCTTTCTAGACTTGGAATGACCGAAATATCGCACATTTCAACTGCCCCACAGGGAACTCCTGGGTATGTGGATCCACAATACCATCAAGATTTTCACCTCTCTGACAAGAGCGATGTTTATAGTTTTGGTGTTGTTCTTGTTGAGATCATATCTGGGCTAAAAGTGGTAGACTTTTCACGTCCTCCTAATGAAGTGAACTTGGCTTCTCTTGCAGCAGATAGGATTGGAAAAGGGCTTTTGGATGAGATTATAGACCCATTCCTTGAACCCGAAGCAAGAAGTGACGCTCGAACCCTTTCCGCCATACACAAGGTGGCTGAGTTGGCATTTAGATGCCTAGCGTTCCATAGGGACATGAGACCTTCGATGACGGAAGTGGCTTGTGAGTTGGAGCAACTCAGGTTGAGTCAATGGACAACATTGGGAGACAACAATGGTGCAACCTCAACGGAGTTGTCCTCTTGCTCTTCCTCCTCCAATGAAAGTGAGAAACCACTGAGTACCACAGCGAAGAACGTTGGAGAAAAGGGTAAAGGGTACCTTAAGATTCAAACTAGGCCTATTACTTTAAAATCATTACAAAGGCCTAATAGTAATTCACCAGTCTCAGTGCAAGACCAAGAGTTATGGCTTAGTGAACAGAGTTCTCCTTCATCAAATAGTTTTCCAAGCAAGTCATTTGATTGAGACAAGATATATAGTTCTTTATTTCATCCAATAGTTTGCTTGTATATCATTTTAGAATTACCTCAAAGGAGGCAAACAAAGTTAAACAATCATGAATTCGTGTCTCACTAAAGTGGGAAGGACATGTTTTTTTCACAGGGATAAAATCCTTTGGGTTATGAAACGATGTTTTAGGATAAGTGGAGTTTATGCAAGAAATTAGCCAAATCCTATTTTTTATGCCTCCAATCTCTACTTGATTCCCTACTTGGAAGTAGCACAACCTATAACCCAAAATCTAGCCTAGTCGAATTTAGATTTCTATCTAGACCTCAATATCATTGATCAGTCTTCGGCAGGAGATACAGGCCTTCTCTTTAGAAAGCATTTGGTGGTGACCCTTTAATTGTGAGTGATCAACTGTTTTTTTTTTAAATAAAAAATCGAATAAAATAAAATAAAAAAAGTTATGGAAACTATACAATTGGAGAGTGATGCAAAAGAGGATAGCTTTAAAGAATAATTTGTATCATGGAATGATAGATGTAAGAAGTATGACTTGTTATATGTGAAATAAGTGAGAAAATATAGTTCATAGAATGTAAATTAAATGGGTTGAAATTTGTATTGTATAAAACTTTAATTTGGATTACAACAACCGAAAAACAAAGAAAATATAATGTGTACATGTGTTTGGGTAGTTATGGTTTGAAATAGATGGAGAAAAAAAAATCATTTTCAGGTCAAACGAGATAAATAAAGAGAGATTTTTTGTTTCGCTCAATTAAATATTTAAACATGAATAACAAATAAAATTTCCGAAGCAAAATTATTATATTATATTATGATGGTGTTTTTAAATCCAATCCAAAAAAGTCGTATATTGATCTAGAGATGAGAACTTTTGTTTGTGGTTAATATATACAAGTATAGTCAGGACAAAAGCTAGAAAAAAAAAGATAGAACCTTGTAAGCCATACTAAATGATTTAAGAACAAATAATAACTCTCATGATGTCTTTAGAAATCAAAGATCATGTTTTGTAAGACATCTTTCAATAACAATTGAAATTGGAAGACACTAAAACTAAAACTGAATAGATCTATGTTTGTAAGATTATAGAGACAATTACCCTTTTCTATTTATGTCTTATATGTATTAAGCAACCTCTATGTTTTTATTTTGAATTATTGTTTTGTTTGTAAAAAAGTTGGAATACTCTGTGTACTCCTTTTAATCAATCAATTATTTATTGAATAAATAAAAATATTATCTTTTCATAGTTTGTAAAAAAGGCCTTATTGGCAAGAAACTCGAGCTAACAAGTAAAAATTAATTTTTAGTTTCTTACTGCAAAATTTAAATTTTTAAGAATAGGAAATAACTTATTTCAAATTGTTAGTTTAACTTGCATACTATCTTGAAGAATGGGAAGCAACATAAAATAAGGTTAGGAATGATCAAAATCTCTCTATTCTGTAGTTAAAAGGTAGTTAAAAATTAAATTCAGAATAGAAACTTCAAAAATAAATTAAAACTGATTGATAATTTTCAGTTAGTTTTAAATTCCTTCTAGTTAAGTCAAAAGTTGTTGGTAAACAAGTTTTAAGAATTTAAATTTATTTAAAACTCATGGCCTCACGGAAGACAGGAATATATTCGTGGAAATAAAAAAAAAATAGCATGTAAAATGGATTTAATCAACAGAATTTTTTAATGTGTAATGAAATACATAAAAGTGCTAAATACATTAAAAAAATAGTATTATATAGTATTGAATAAAAGTATTCATAAATTTATTATTTTAAAATTTTAGTTTTAAATTTATATTCTAATTATTTAAATAAAGTTATTTATATTTATTATGCGAGGGTATAAAAATATTTAGCTATAAAATGGTAACAGATATGTTTTGTAAGTTGCGTAACCTGAATTAATTATTGTCGAAAAAATAAAGTTTTTGACGAGGTCCAACCAGATATATCCCAAGAATATTATCTGTTGTAGAATAAGAATATTTTGTCAAATAACATTTTTTTTCTTGAAGAGATATTGATGCATGAATTAGTTTTGTTAGTGAGTTTAATATAAAAGTTTTACAAAATTAATAGTCAGGTCATCATAAGTATCAATATCCGTTTTTTAATCTCAGTTTTTTCTCATGAAGCTATTTTTACCCTTCTTGAATATCCTTTAATAATGAGACAAATATTTTATTTTGATGAAGCGACATATATAGGGAGAGATAAATACAAGATTGAATGAAATATGAGTGATGGGAATTGAAGGTGAATATAATAGAAAAGATATCGTTACTTGGTGGAAGAATGAAAATTTTATTTCCAATTACTTGCAAAATGAATAATAAAATAAATAAATTATATAAAATTATATAAATTTTACTTTAAGATTCCTAAATATATATAAAGGAAAATCATATAACAATGATTATAGTAAATCATAAAAAAAAAAAAAAGTCAATAGTACTGTGTTCTTTTTTGAGAATTTACTGAATGGGAAGAGAGATTAAAAAAAACCGTTTAAACAAAAAACATAGATATTTATAATATTGAAAAATAACAATGATAGTTTATAAAAGAAAAATATTATTAAAAGAAATAAATAAGTAACATGCAAATAGTTTTGTTTAAAAAATATATTCCACGATAAAATCACATTATATAAATACTATATTTTTGTAAAAATGTAAAAAAGGTTATTATTTAAAAATAAACGATACTATATAAGCTAATTGCAAGCTATTTTGATGTTAACCGATTTCATGCTAATGAATTGAAAATTTTAACCTCTAAACTTTCAGCAAATTAGCTTTTTTATTCATTCTTTCGTTTAACTTTTTATTTTATTTTTAATTACGTAATAAAATCATAACATTAATATATTTAATTAAAAAAATGCTGTGAAAATATTTTCATAAACATACCATTACCAGTCAGATAATTATAATCACCTCCAATAGTGAAATAAATTAAAAAAAGAAATTGAATAAAGATAACCTGTGATGGAGAGAAATTTTTATATTATTAAATATAAAATTAATTTGCTAAAAAATTATTTAATGATTTCTATATTATTTAATATGAATACTGTATTAGTCATTTTCATTATAAATAATATTGTATAGAGTTGTAAATTTAATTTGAATCTTATTGCATTATATTCTTTTAAATCGAAATAGTGATATAATATTCATATTTTTAATATAATTTAAAATAACTACATTAATATTATTTTATTACTTAATTATGTTTATGTATGCGCTAACATTACCTTTAACTTTCTTTATAAAAATATAATTTTGGTCTCTAAAGTATTAAGTAAAATTTAAAATAATCTAAGATCAAAAAAATTGTATATGTTTTGTTTATATACACTTTTAAAAATATTTTTTTTATCTTTATTTTGTCAATATCGTTAAAAAAAATCGTGACAAATAATATGTTACATGTTATTTAATTTTATATAAAATAAAATAATTACATCGACCAAAATCCACATTATTCTTAATTAATTAAGAAATAATAATAAAATAAAAGATCTAACATACGGAGGTGTGTACAGTAAATATGTATATGTATGAAATAAATGGTTTCATTCCAAAAAAACAATATAATAAAATAAGACTGTATTAATAATAATTAAGTTAAAATTTCATTTAATATTATATTTAAGTATGAACTTTATATTTATATTTATTAATTATATCTTAAACCACTTTCTTAAAGACAGTGATTAACATTTTTCTTTAACTTTTTGCATATTATCAACGGGTTATTCTCGATGAATTTGATATCGATGAATTTTCTTATTATCGACTTATAGTAACCATCAGGTAATATGCAAAAGATACAAAGAATTTCTCCATTATTTAGTTTGAGATATTTTGTTTTGTGGCAAATAATGAGATAAGATATTATACACTAAGGCCCACTTTCCTCAACATTTTGAACTGCCGACACCTTCTACAACTCTTTTCCTTACAATCTAGACTTTCAAACCTCAGCATTACAATGTACTAAAGATATATAAAAAGAACTTTCAACCATAAACTTTCTCTAATCAAATAAGATAATTTGTGAAAGAAAGAAAGTACCTGTATAAATGGTATTCGTAAATATTTTATTATTATTGAAGTTTATAAGATCGGTACATAAACATTACTAGTAATTTCTAGTAACTATATTATCAGTATTTTATTAATATATGTTGATAATTTTTAATATTATAACAAAATAATGAATTAAAGTAAAAACATTAAAAATTAAATAAATTGGTTGGTATTTTATTTGTATTCACTTTTACATTATAGAAATAAATAATTGAAATAAAAATATTTGATAGAATCAAATAATTTAATATTTTATTAATAGTAACGCTTTATACGATGATAAGAAAAACAATTAAAATAAAAGAAAATGAAATAATAAATCAAACTAATTAATTTAATTTTTTTATATTTTGTTAGTTAATTTATTTTAACTTTTTATTTTGAAATATAGGTTTTTTATTTGTTATATTTTAGAATATTTATTTTATTTTAACTTATAATTCATTTTAAATTTAATTAATATTTTAAAAACCATATTCATATCAAATTATTTTTACAAATTTATTTTAAAAAATATTTTTATATGTATTAATATATAAAATATTATTTGTCTACTTCAATCAAGTACAAAGTTTTCATTAGGTGTTTTTTTTTTTTCATTAATCTCTCTACCTGAAATAAAATAATTATATTTTTCAACTTCTTTATCTTTTTTGTCCTTTTCCATTTTCCATTGTTTCCTCAATCTAAGATAAACGAGTTTTAGATTATTTCTAGATTAAAAAAATCTTCTTGCCAGCAATATCGGGTTTATTAATTTTAGGATTAAATATGTTTTTGTCCTTTAATCTTCAGTTAATTTTAAAATTAGTACATTTCAAAATTTTGAACCAATTTAATCCTTCATTTTTCAAAATATATGGATTTAATCTTTTTAATCAAATTTTATTAAGTTTATTTGACATTTCAAGCACTTTTCATAATAGTATTTGACTTAACATTAAAGTAAAAATGTGTCAAACAATATAAACAACTCAAATACAATCCTAAAATGCGTGCGAAACCTCAAATAAACATAACAAAATTTGATTAAAATGACTAAATCCAAGTTTTTCGAAAGATTAAGGACTAAATTGATCCAAAGTTTTGAAATAGACTAATTCCAAAATTCACCGAAAGTTAAGGGACAAAAAACATATTTAATCCTTAATTTTATAACTATAACATATTTCCAATGCTGATATTTGAATCTTGTTTTTAAAAGCTTTTAAATTACGTTAGAATGTCCTTATTTTTCTTTTTTATTTCCAACCAAAATAAATGGGTGTTAATATTTTAACATAAAAAACATTGTTATTATATTAAAATAATAATATTTTAATTTTGAATTTAAAACTTTAATACTTATAATATTATTAGTTTAGGTTGTTGGTTTTGTCTCGTAGCATCGAATTCGGTGGCGGATTTTCATATCAAATTTAGGAGTCAAAATAAAATGTTAAATATATTTTTAGTTTATGAATTTTGAAATAAAATTAAAATATATTATTGTTTAAAATTTTGATATATTTTAATTTAAACTCTAAAAATGAATGGATATAATCCTTTTACTTAATTATGTTAATTTTTTTTTATGTGTCAAACATATTTTTTTATCATATATTAAAATTTGTAAGATAGTATAAACAACTTAAATATATACTTTAAAATAATTGGATTTAAAAAACTATATTCATTTATTTTTAACATTTAGAGACCAAACTATATTAACATTTCAAATACAGACGAATTTTAATTCCACCTCAAACTTAAAAATTAAAAATTTATTAACACAAAAAATATATTAAAACTTTTAAAAATATTAAATACTTTATATATATATATATATATATATATATATATATATATATATATTACATGCATTAAAAAAAAGGAAAATGATATTTTAACTCATTTTTTTTTTCACTACTTCAATTATTATTAGATATTTTTTTAGTGATGTAATATAATGATCTAATGATGATTGAAAAAATGAATTAAAAATGAATAAAAAAGTGAGTTAAAATATGATTGTGAAAAAAAAATTAGGATGGACCATGGTCCCTAAACCTATACTGAGATTCGCCTCGGTCGAATAAATAGTTAAGTACACTTGTGCTTCTTTTACGTAGCGAAATATCAGTGCCCCGTGAATAAATAGTGGCACGGCTTGTTACTTGAGATTCTCTCTACTCTACCCCACTTTTTATGGTTTAAAACGTTATCTAAACCTTATGAAAACTTAACTTTCAGACACGTGTCACCAGCTTATGGACCCCTCCTCCTCCTTCCCTGCATTTTCATTGGTGTCTAACCCTTCTTATAGATATTTTGACAATATTTAAAAAAATATTTAATCATTTCAATAATACTTTCTCGATCATTCAATAATAAAGAAATATTATTTTTATACCCCACTATCAAACTTTAAAATCCTACTTACATGTCAAATCTTCACACCTCGTATCAATAACGGCCTCCAAACATCATCCGTATAACGAAATATTCAAAGATAATAAAATAGATTCATATTCAGTAACATTCTACATTATTTAAAAAAATTACTCTAGAATATAATTTTGATATTTTTTAGCTTTATTTCCTAAGAAATAAATTCATATACTTACAAGTATCGAAGTACTTAACTCTTCTTGGAACTGTAGGTTTCTCTCGTTTAAAATTATATATATTGTATCAAAGTTAAATCCAAGTGAGGATTATCTTAAAAAATAGGGAAATCATTATAATTATTCCGATAACCACACATTTGATGACAAAATTATGTAAATAAACTTAATTTATATAACAAAATTTGATTAAAATGACTAAATTCACGTAGTTCGAAAAATGAAGGACTAAATTTGTCTAAAATTTCGAAATGACCTAATTTCAAATTTCACTAATGATTAAGGGACAAAAAGATATTTAACTTTAAATTTTATAATGATATTTTTATTAAACATTTTAATAATATTAAGTTTGTTTAAATTTATATTTTATATTGAATTTTGCTTATATTTTGTTTTAAAATTTTAAAATATTTATTTTAACTTGTTACAAAATTGTTTTAAATAATTTATGTACAAATTTTAGAGTTGGTTTAAAAATAATAATTTTATAAATTTAAATACAAAATTTTAAAATAATTTTGTAAAAAGTTAAAATAAAAATATTTAAAATTTTAAAATAAATTAAAAGAGTTTAATGTAAAATTTAAATTTAAATAAACTTAATATTATTAAAAATATGTCATAAAAAAATTACTTATAATAAAAATACCATTATGATATTTATATAATAGAAGGATGAAATTGAAAATTAAAAACAAAGGATTGAAATGTAATCAAAATAACAAATATATGGACCAAATTGAAATTCAGATAATGACTTGACACATGTCACCTTACTGACTTGACACGTGACACAATATTGACGTGACATGTGACATGAATTATTAAAAATAAAATAAAATTAAAAAAAAATAAGGAGTTGACATGTGATATATCCTTAACATTGTTAGCACCATACTAACACAATAGACTTAATTGTTATACATTTTAAAAAAATATAAACCTAATTGAGACTAAAAAAATCTTAAAACTTATTTAAAATTAAAAAAAACGTAGAACAATAAAATATTTTAACTAATAAAAAAAAATGAGATTCATAATATTTTGTCCTATGTTTTGGAAATGAGAAAGATAGGTGGACAACTTTCCTATCCAGCTCGAGAGACATGATACCTACCAGGCTAGACAACCTTCTAATCTGAACAAAAACACTGACAAATTGGGCAAAACCGTCTCTATCAGTTGGTAACGTGTAATATCCAATTATAGTTTAACAAAAAATAATAATAAATTTTGACAAATTAACTATTTAGGTGCAAAAATACTAATTGATTATTTTATTTTGATTAAAAAATAAAAAATTAATTTATCTTAATTTTATTTATAAAAAAATTGTCAAATTTATTAAATTTCTTTTTCTCTAAGCATAGTTTTCCAACGAATATGAAAAATCAGGTTCAAAAGGAATTTATTCATTCTCAACTACAATAAAGAAGAGATAAAACCTCGCGTGTGCAGAGAGCGAATAAAAATAAAAGTAAGGATAATAATACTTTCATGCCATAATATTTTTTTTCTTTTTACATTTACTTGAGAGTATCTTTTACTATCCTTAAGTTTTTCTTTAGAAATACTTGAAGATTCTGAAAGTGTGAAATAAGTTTTTTTTTTTCTTGAAAAATATCCAAAGTTACTGTTTTCAGAGAGCTGGAAGTAACCAAAGATAGACAGAAAAATGAAAGCATAATTTGTTAAAACCTGTTACAGTGAGATAGATTAAACGAGAGAGATAACGAAATGAAGAGGAGGAATAGTGTGTATAATGAAGAGCCCTAAGAGGTTGCTTTCTTGAGGGAGGTTATGTTAACGGAAACACCCAACGGCGAGGATCCAATCTCAACTTCAAAAGAATCATAACGAAGAAATAGCTCCACAACCAGAAGCCGAGAAAACAGCACCACAAAATCCTTCCCTGCACACTGTTTGTTCCCAAGGCTCGTGCTCTCCGTCTCAGGACCATTCGACCAAACCACGTATTTCAGCAGCTTCTCTCCCTCCCCCACGAACCTATCACCCACATACTCCTCTGCATTCTCAAATATCTTCGGATCCTTAGTCGCAAACGGCTGAAACCCAAACAGCATCTCCCCTCTCTTCACCGAAAACGAATTCTCGTGACTCTCGATCACCAAGTCCTTCTTCGCCCTACCGTACTGCAGCGGCACCGGCGGTTCAATGCGCAACGCCTCGTACACCGCCGACTTCACCAGCGGCATCGCTTCCAACGCCGCCATCGTCACCTTCCCGCCGTTAGCCTTGACGGCGGCCCTCACCTCCTCCGCCAGCTGAGCTTGAAATTTCAAGCCCGCTCCTGCAATCCACTTCAGTATGGCGGGGAACAGAATTTTCATTCCGCCAAAGGAGTTAAAGCAGGTGGCGAATATGAGGTTGTGGCAGGCTTCTTCTTTGGAGATACCGAGACGCGACGCTTCGTCAAACACATCCCCAGCAGCGGACTCGTAGAAGAAATCGTAGAGCTTCTGGTAGTCGCTCTTTATCAAAAAAGGAGGGAGGGGGATGGTGTGGAGAGTGGGATCTTCAATGAATTTGGGAAGGCCCAATGACAAAAGCGGGCCAAGCTGGAAGAAAACCCATTTTTGTATTATAGAAGGTCCGTCGCTTCCGAGTTTTGTGTCGGGGGGGTTGATGCCAAAAAGCGCGCGAGCCAGGAAGTTAAACGCTGCTTGGTCATTGGGGTCTCCAAAAGCAGCTTTTCCCTTGTCCGCCAGCTCTTTCTCGAGGGTTTCGAACATGGCTGTGTAGGTTGAATGGAACTCGGGAATGACGTGGCTGCTTCGGTGTTTGAGAAGGAAGAAGATGAAGCGTTTCAGTGTTTCGTGTTTGGGTTCGGAGGGGTCGATGTAGGAGAGGATTCGGTAACCGCCGGTTAGTTCGAGGGAAGGCATGTAGGTGCCGGTGAAGAGGTCACGTTTTTCTACTTTTGTCATGTCGAAGAGGACGGGGAAGCTTTTGGCATCGAGCAAAACGATGACTCTTGGGTCGGAGCTGTTGAAGGGGCCGGGTGGCATGTTGACGCGGAAGACGGTGGAGTTGTACTTCTGGGCGCGGGATCGGAAGAAGACGTCGCGGCCTTGGTTGTAGAAATAGTCGAGCCGGTCGCTGATGGGTCCTACGAAAGGGAGACCGTAGTCTCCCGGAATTTCGCGCAGCGGGAGCTTGGCCGTCTCCGACGCCGGCAACGACGTCGTTTCAGAGACTGAAGCTTTGGTTGTAAAAGCACGCATGGAGGAGGAGCTCTTCCACTTGCAGGCTCTTATCTTTGACGAGGATTGCAGGTGCACCAATAGAGAAGATACAGTTAAACTTGATGCCATTTTACACTTCAAAATCACCCTTCTAATGCAGAACAGAAAGCTTGTTAAGAAGGGTTTTAATATGAGAATTGTAGTGCTGGGGATGACTACTATCAACTTTTTGGCCTCCTATTTATGGACTTAAATGATACGTGAGGGACTTGTCTCTTAATATTTCAGACACTTTTTTTCTTTTCTTGGAATCCTTTAAAAACTCGTGTGAAAACGGGTTATTGTCTAATTATATACACTATTATATTATATATGCATTAATTATAATTTAAATAATCCGAAAATGATTTTAATTCTAAAACATTATGATTAAATAATTAATGAATTTTACATCGATAAGTGGCAAAACATGTTTATACAATTATGCAACTATATTAAACGAAATTGAATATATTTTGTATTTAAAGATAAATTGAAGTGTATTTATCCACAGCCGACTGACCTGTGTACAAAACATAAAGGCATGCAAAACGTGGGAAAAAAAGTTTGTGGAGATAAATGATGATTAAAAGAAAAGAGGAAGGTGTGTGTACAAAGAGAGTTATTGTTTGTTATTTATAAAGCTTATTTTCCCATAAAAATGGAGAGATATGCTGGATTTTGAGGACAATGACGGTTTCATAGGCATACTTGTGAAAGCTAGTGATAAAAATCAATAATACTTCTTGTCTAAAATGATTTATTTTTTTTATATATATATATATATATATATATATATATATATATATATGATTTTAAAAAAATTATGAAAAATAAATCTTTAAAATATGAATTTATATAATAAACTCGATTTTAAAGTATAATTTATATCATTTCAATTTTAGATGTCTAAATAAAAAAAGTAAGAATATATGAAATTAATTTACAAAAAATTAATTTATCAATAACCTCATTTTAATAATTTATTTTAAAAAAAATATTCAAATAAAATTTATTAATAATTATTAATCAATATCCATAAATACTCGTATCTTTTTTCACCAGTAAACAAATAATTAAATACTATACTTACTATATTTATTTAATATCTACCACATATTTTACCTACAAAATATAGTAGAATTTTTTTTCACTAGTTAAAGCTTACGCGTAAGGAACAATAATTTTGGTATTCATATGAATATAAGCATATTTATTCGTGTTGCTGGTGCCACAATTCTTGGTGAATAACAATAATGTTGTTGTGTATAATTACAATTTGGAAGGATATGGAAGGGAAGAACAAAAGGATGAGAGAAAAACGTGCTGGAAATTAAAAGTCGTTGGAGTTGGAAAAACGAGTAGAAGTTAAAAGAGAAATGAATAAGAACAATTGACGTGTTATTCTATAAATTAATACATTTAAAAACTAATTAAATTCACATTTTATGTAATGAAATATTTAGAAATATTTAAATATATTCATTATAGTTAATTAATCTCTTTAGTTACAACTCAAATACTTATTATAAAATAATGATTGATTATTTAATATAGGTTCAATTTTTTTTTTTAAATTGTTAGAAGCATAAATTAAAGTTCTTGAATATATTATAAATTAAATTGAAAAAAGAATCACAAAATTTAAAATAAGTTTTTATTTGAATTACGTTTCATTTTTTAAATTATTTATTTATCAATAGAAAACATCAATCAAGAGCAATAAGTCTATTCACCTAAAAAGGACAGTGGGTGGTAAGCACACAATAATAATAAAAGTGACATTTTATTAAAAATTAAATATAACTGAATATTATAAAAGATTTAAATATATATAGCCGGTTTCAATTTTCATAAAGTCATTTTCTTATTAATTAGACACCTAGGTATTAAATGATCATAAATTAAATGATACATGGTACAGTACTTAATAATTGAAAAACAGTATTTTACAAAATTATTAAATTGTAAATTGAAGTTGAACTAATTCGATATAATTTGCAAGAGAAATGGATTGTAGGTTGTCAAAGCACCAAAAATTTTTGGTTTCAATTTTTAATATTATTCTTTTTTTATTGGTTTTAGTCATGATTTCTGTTTTCGTTACAAATATTAAGTTAGTTTTCAGTTTGTTAGTCTCAATCTTGGTCGTAATTTTTTAAAAGTTAATATAATATAATTTTTTTAATTTTTAATTATAAATTAAATATTTTTTATTAAAACTAATATTAAAATTATGTTAATTACGTTAATAAAACAAATTATTTTTATTTAGTATTTTAATTTTGATGAAAAAATATTAATTTGTTTCAAAAAATTTCACTGAAAAAATCAAATTATTTTAATTTTCTATAAATTAGAATAAAGACAAAACAAAGTGAAGGAATAAATTTTGAACAAAAATAGAGTAGTTAATTTTTTTTTTATTAGATATTAAATGTTCCAAAATGTGAATGCGACTGGTGTCTTATTCCAAAATCCTGGTGCCTCAGTCGTAGTCTCATTCATGGAATGCAATCAAGTAAATTTCTTACAATTTCCTTATTTACCGATAGATGTCAAAACCCTAATGCCATGGTTGTTTCTAGATGTGGAAATCATGCAAGCAGATAAATGTAATGAAAGTTAAAAATAGAGACAATAAATTAAGAAAAGGACAAAAAAATTTCATTCAATTTTCCCGTATGTGTGTGAAAAGAAAAGTGTGTTTTTCTCAACTATTATAATAATTTATACTTAAAAATTAATTTCATAATTGATTAAGCAAATAAATCTAATTGATGAAATCGAAATAAAATATAATAAATCAAATAAAAATAATTTAATATCCATAATAATAATAAAATCATTATTATTACTACTATATAAATAATAAATAAATAAATTATTATTATTTTTCTCTTAATTCAAACAATTTTACTTTTATCTTTTTTCCTTAAATCCGTTCATTTTTCACTCATTTAAATTCATTATCTAGTTAAAACAGAAGCTCAATGCAAAAAATAAGAGTTATTTTCCTAGTAAAGGAAATAAAAATAGTTAAGAAAATAGTGAAAGAAAAAAGCAAAAGAAATAATTAAATAATGGAGGTAGTGGTCCCACCTTTAAATAATGCAGGCAATGGTCCAGCCTTGTCAGTTCAATTTTAAATGTTAGTCCAAATTTCAACCTATCGTGGCTTTTATCGTTTTGCTCTGGTTTGGTTGGTATTATAAAAGTAGAGAACAAAAAAATTAAAGAAAAGAAAAATTAAATTAAAATAAATTATGTAATATTAAATCAAATTTCAAAATATATTTATTATTATATAAAAGATATAAGTACTGGTAAATTTTGTATAATGTAATATAAGTATACATAAATATTAATTAAATATTTGTTATATAATCAATTATATAACGTAATACAGTAAAGTATATTTATATATTTTCGATACAGTGTTACCTTTTACATAAAAAAGAAAATTGTAAAAATGTTACTTTTTCTTTTGAATGTAATGTAAAAGTGATACCTTTTACTTTTTTATTTGCATGCTTCTTTCTTTTATTGAATAGCGTTTCTGAAGAGTTTTCATTAATCGAAATGAGATTAGAGATAAGTTATATGGAGGGAATAGTATAATTAGGTGGATTTAAATGCAGTTTTATGAAATAAGATAGAAGAGTTGAAAAGGGTGGAAAGGGGATTTTGAAAAACGAATATATGTATTAATATGGTGGTGTCCGTGAAGTGAAAGAAATTTATGCATAGTTAACTCAAAGTCCTTTGGAACATGTTGGGCCCCGCTAAACAAAGATATTTGTAGAGCACCTGTCGGCATTTCTTTTAACTAGCAAAAAACACATATGCATAGTTTCATAGAAATTTAAATTAAAATTAATAATATTTATTTTAAAAATATATATAAAAAATTTTAAAATAATTTTTAAATAAAATAACGGTTAAAAAAAGAGGTTTTTAGAATTACGTTTAAAATAAAAGAAATCTAGAAAAAACGGTTAAAGATATATTAATTATAAAATAATTAATTTTTTAAATTAATAATTAAGAGTAAAATTGAAAAATGAAAAGTGGACACAAAAGAATAAATCATCTTTATATATTGTTATAGATTAAAGGTGACAGTCCAACAGTTTGGTCCGACCCGCCCATAGTAGATCATTTTCTTTTTATAATTTGTTTTATTTTTTTTTACTTTTAAAATTTATTTATATATAAAAAATAAATATTAAAAATATATCTAATTGTATAAATGTTTTATAAAATTTTAATTAATTAATTAATATTTTTAATTAAATAAATTAAAATAATTATTATATTTTCACGTTAAATTATTTTATTATAATTAGTTAAATTATTTTATTATAATTAGTTAAATTATTCTATTATAATTAATAAAAATAATTTCATTTATAAGTATTAAAGATTTAAATTATATTACTACATTATATTTATACATTTAAAAAATAATAATATAACAACTTTAATCTTTTAAATTACTTTTACTTTTATTTTTAATTTAAATTTAACAAAATAAAACAAAATTGGATTAGTGAAACATGATAAATGACTAGTCTTTGATCTGTCAATTTAACTAACCAAACGACCCGACTTGTTTTTGACCCATCAATTTGTCAGGCTAGGTAGATCGGGCCAAGATGGGCTTGAAGGTTAACTCATGAACCACAGTCCATCTTGACACCCCTAATTTTAATCATGTTTATTTGTGGTTTTGTATTTTCTTTTAATAAACTTGAAAAGATATATATTTTAAAGAATAGTTGAAGATCGGATAAAAGTAAAAGAAAGGTGAAAGAGTATAAGAATATAAGTATTACATAAAAGTTTTATATTAAATAAAAATAAAAAATTTGAATAATATATGAGAAAAATAAAATTTATAAATATAAAGTTTTATGTCAGAAATGATATCATGTTTGTATTTTAAAGGTGATCAATCACTTTAATCTATTTTAGTAAAAAAAATCTCATATTTATCTTTGTGTTCAACTTATACGAAAATAAATATATCTTATAGTAATAAGATTTAATTGTAGTTAGGATAAGCGAAAGTGTATTAAGATAAATAGATGGAATAAATAAATCTTATTATAGTAAAAACTAATAATAAAACCTAAATCATACTTATAGAAGAGATTGTATTATGATAAAAAATCCAAAGTAAAATCAACTCATATTGATAAATATTTATGAGCAGAGGGTTATAGAAATCTAAATATTTTGAAAGTTACACATAAAATAAAAATGAATTTATATATAATATAAATAAATAATATATATATATATATATATATATATATATATATATATATATATATATATATATATATATATATATATATATATATATAAAGTGAAACCCAAATGACAAATATCTATAATAAACAACTTATATATCAAAGATGATAAATTTCTACAATATTATTTTCACAGAGAAAAATTTTATGCTGAAAGCATGCAAGGAAGTTGAATATGAAAGAAAGGAGATAATTGGTGATGGTGGGACGAATTGCCATAGATAGAGAGGCACCACAACAAATTGGAAGAGGGACAAAGAGACATTATTAGCTGTCTTCAGAAAAAAAAAAAATTATCTGTGTGATAGTAACCAGATTTTTTTTTCTTCTTGAGTCATATCAGAACAGATTTTTGCATGTGATAGTACCACTCAGATTTTTGAGTCATGTATATCAGTTTCATAATGTATATATAATGATATTAGTTATTTCTATTTATATTGTTAACAAAAATAGTAGGCATCACTCTTCCAATGTCGAAAACATGTGCTTGAAAATTAAATTGTGTTTGACTGGGAAACTAAATTTTGAAATTGAGCTTTCGAAAACATTTCGTGCGAACAAGCATTCAAGTAGTTGAAAATCCATAATTGTTAGACCGTGCAAACTTTTAACCAAAAAAAAAAAAATGTTCAAGACAACTGGCTTTTTAGGCATATATATCCTTACATGAAAGCTTTATTACAAAATAATCCCTCAATAATTAATTTTAGCTATTACATTTGTATTTAGTTTTTTTTCCTTCTAATTTAAATTTTATTTTTTTAATAAATGTGATTAAACAAATATTCGCATAATATCAGATATAACCGAACATCTCTCAAATTTATATAGGAGATTCTCCATCTTAAATAAAGTATGCACTTAAATCAACAATTAAATAAACTATATACTAATTAAATATTAAAATTATCATAAATTATCAAAGATTTAAATATACTCTTATCAAATAAATGTTTTAATTTTGGTTAACCGATTCTTAACTTTAATTCAATAATATTTTGAGTTTTGATTTGTTTTATTGAAGATTTTCAATTAAGATTGTTTGTATATTTATTTTTATCTTTATTCTATTTGTTATTTTAAAAAAACTATCTGGGTTTTTTTATGGGACACGTGTCTAAAGGTCAGATTATGTTATTCAGACACTTCTTAGGATCGTGTCTGCTCTGGCGTATCTGTGGATAGGGTCGTATCAGTCTTAATGAAAGGTGTTAAACACTACGTATGCACTCTGACTACATGCTTGTATATGTACCGAGTCAAAGCGGAGAAATATGGTCACATCATCATGTAGGAGCTTCCTAGCTCCTCATCGATGTTCTCCTCCTTCATTGTTATTGTCAATGTAATCGTTACCTCCTCTTTCTCCCATTTTCTCCCTCTTCTCCTTTTTGTTCTCTTCTTCTTCTTTTGTTTTTATCACCTATTTCCTTTTAATTTATAACAAATATTTAATTAAATTTGACGAAAAAAAATTATGTTCATTTTACCAATAAATTTATTATTGATTTTTTACAAACTTTATTAGCGACGAATTTACCAATAAATTTAGAAATAAGAAGTTATCGACAAATTTTAAGACATGGTAAAAGTTGAAATGGAAACTTTGAAGCCCTTTTACTAACTAAGTTTCTCAATAAAAATATTTGTTAATAAAAAAAATTTTGAATTAAATTTCTATCAAAATATTTTGTTGGTAAAATTACGCTAAATTTTATACTTTGAGCTTTGACCATTTCATAATAAAACCTATTGGTAACCAATTTTTTGAAATACATCGGTGATCTATACTTTTTGATTACTGACATATATTTCAGTCACTAAATATGTCAATAAAATAGGCACCAAAATTTCTACCAAATTTGGCGGAATATAATGATAAATTAATCAATGGTCTGTGAGAAAAGGGAAAGAAGGAAAAGGGGGATAAGGAGAAGGATGCGAGTCGAAGGCAATAAATGACGGAGTAATGATAGTGGTGTGGTGGCGACAACGACAATGGTAGAGGGAGTGGTCAAAACAAAGGATAAAAAGGAAGAATGGGAGGATGAGAAAAATAAAAAGGAGGAGGATTTGACGACAGATTGCAAGAATTGAGCTTGAGGAGGAGGAGAGGAGGAAGAAGAAAAAGAGGAAAAGTTAGACATGGAAGAATAACCAAACCATAATATTTTTGGATGAAAAAAGTTTATTGATAATTATTGACAAATATTTATCGTCAAATTTTTATTTTCAGTAATTACCAACGAATTATTACCGATAGATTTGTGGTTGTCGTTAATTATTGACAAAACTTTTTATCTTTCGAAAAAAATTATCAACGATTTTTTACCATCGATAGGTTGTCAATAATATTGATTTATTAACAAATTTTAGGCATTAGTGACAAATTTTGACCATATCAATTTTTCTAGTAGTGCTTGTAGAACTTAAAAAAAATAAATTATGAGAATTTCAAAACTAACCATAGAATTGTTGAGCCTAAGCTTTAATTACTAAAAGATTAAATATGTTTGTTGATTTTAAGTTTTAATTCGTCTATATGTCAAAATTTGATATATTTTAATTTTAACCTTTAAAATTTAATGAATATACTTTCTTTAACCAAATAATGTTCTTTTTGTTACATGTTGACAAACATTTCAAGTTAACATTTTAGTTTAAATGTGTCAAGGATATAAATAAATTAAGCGACATATGAAATAATGTTTAACATGTCATAAAAATTTAACTCAATAGAATTGTGAGGACTATACTATTCATTTTAAAATTTGGAACAAATAAAATTTTCAATTTCACATAAAAATTTAAGTACTACTAGTATATTTAATCCAATACTAAATGATATAATATTATATATGATCATTCCACAATTTTTATCCCAGGAATAAACAGAAGATATAAAAAAAAAACTTAGAAAAAGCTTCGATTTATCTTGATTATATTTAATCAAGATTGATGAATAGAAGAAAATTACTTTTTTTTTCTCATTGAAAGTTCAAAGACAAAATCTAAATTTTTTAACGAATAATGAGAAAAGAATTCTCATTCAACAAAAATATTTACAACTCGAAATGATTGATTTTGGTGAATTCAAATTTAAAGTTCATTTAACCAATCCATTAAAGCTTAAAGCCTCTGATTACAAAAATTATACAAAAAAATACGATGTCCAATCCAATGAGTTAAAAGAAAAATTATAAAGTCCAATAAAGATTCAAAATAAAAAATTGTAATTTGAAAATAAAATAAAATGGTTTTAATTTAGTTTCTAAAATTAAAATGTGAGTTCTGTTTGGTATATGCAAAAATAATCTGAAGCTGAGGGAATATAATAATAACGGGTTTTTGAAACAAAGGATAGCATGGTTAGGCCACTGCTCTAAAACCCTAAAAATGGAACTTCAAACCCTTTGTTGCGCTCTTCCCTCTCAACCCATTCACTCCAATCATCGAACTCTATCAGTGAGTAAACCTTAACCTATTCATCCCAATCAATTTCTATGTTACCATTCTAACTCTTCTATATGTTACTCGCAGTCACCACCGTTCGCAACCCACGCTTCATTCTCTAATCAAAGGCAAACATTTCGGTTTGGAAACAGTTCAAAATGTACGTTTTTTCTGCCCCCAATCACTGTGTGTGCACTGCGTTCGTGGTTGCGGAATAACACTGAAAATTAGAAAAAAAAAGAGATTGATTTTGGTGGTTGAAGTATATTGGGTCTGTTTTGACACCAAAACAATTCAACACTTCCAAATTTTTATTTCAGGTTTGAAATGGGTGATTAGGGAACCTGCAGCATTGGGATTGAACAAATTCCAGAGACTTCTTGTTCATGCTTCTGATTCCAGTTTAAATGGAGGTTTGGAAGTTCATCCAAACAAAAGTTCCAATGTGCCCGTTAGTACGTTTAACGGGGTAGAACCGTTTCATGGTAAATCAGGTTCTGTCTCTTTTTGTGGGTTGACACACCAATCGGTAGAAGAAGGGAAATTGGAATCTGCCCCCTTTGAAGAAAAGGGTGGCTCTTACTTATGGGTCTTAGCTCCTACGGCGTTCATAGCATCTTTGATTCTGCCACAGTTCTTCGTTGACAATGTGGTCGAGGCTTTTCTTAATGATACGATATTAATAGGTATTGGTAGAACTTTGTGCTTTCTCTCACTGTCTTTGAATTTTGACCTTTTACGGCTTGATTTTTGAAATTGGATGCCATTATGTTGCATTGCTATGGTTTCTTGCTGCATTATGTCCAAACATAAAAATCTCATTAACTTTGTTAAGACCAATGTAAACCTTTTCTTTCAAAAGGTCAACAATCTCAGTTCTAATGCTGTCCTCTGATTCTGCTCAAACATTATTGCCAATGTATCTAGCATTACTCTTCTTATGTATTGGGAAAATGAATTATATTGGTATATAATGGATAACGTGAACCTCATCGACTATCCAACCGATCCCAAACCAAACATGTGGGGGAGAACAATGTCAATGTGAGAAGAAATTCTTAGAGAAAAGCATAAGAGATGTGTTAGGTTTTTAAGGAGGAGTATTACTGGAGAGAACAAATATCAATGAGATCTGAATCCAACCACATAAGGCATTGTATTTATTCTTATATAGTGCTCTACTTTTTTATTTTTAGCCAATGTAGAACTTAGACTCACACTTGGATTTCTAACAATCTCCCTTGAGTCTTTTCAACCACATTGGTACACTCCCCTCCAGCGGAAGCATTTTCAACCACAAGTACTCCTTTTCGGCCCTTTTCTATACCGCCATTCTTCTTAACGGGACACGCTTATCTGGAACCTTTGCCAAGAAGACTTTCGATATTAGGACCATACTGCACTCGTCTGAGCCGGTTTTAACCATCGTCGACTTTGATACCACTTGTTAGGTTTTTAAGGAGGGGTATCAGTGGGGAGAACAAACACCAATGAGATCTGAGCCCAACCACATAAGGCATTGACACCACTTTCAATCCAAAACCTTAAGGCAATGAGTTTATAGGTCTTTATTCTTATATAGTGTTCTATTTTTTCATTTCTAGCTAATGTGAGACTTAGACTCACATCTAGATTTTTAACAAGATGTTAGTTGTTTAGTGTTCACATTGTTATATCTGGAATAATAAACAAATCACAACAACTGTACTGATTTTGAAAATGTCTCATCCTATTTCATTCCCCTTGCATTTTTCTGTATTTCTGCAATTTGTTGGTGGTGGATGACCGTAAAAGTTAATAGTCACTCACCAGTCAATAGAGTTCTCACTAACATCAGAGAAAAATTGAATTCTCTGTTTCTTTTATATAACTTTTAGATGTTTTGGCAAAATCTTCTGTTTCCAGTGTGTTCTTTGGACAGTGTACTGCTGAGCACTATTCTGTACTTCTCATAATATTGTTTGTAAGAACCTTGTAAACGTAGGGGAGATACATCTCTTATCAACATTTCTATAATAAAATGCAGATGCAGTGAGTTTGTTCACTCATGATGCCCTGTTCTACGTTGGACTAGCGACATTCTTGTATGTGACTGATCGTGTCCAGAGGCCTTATTTGCAGTACAGCTCCAAAAGATGGGGTCTTATCACCGGCCTCAGAGGATACTTATTCTCCGCATTTTTAACAATGGGTTTGAAGATTGTTGTTCCTGTTATTCTTTTGTTTGCAACCTGGTCATCATCACTTGGCATGGCAGGAATTGTTGCTGTAACTCCTTTTTTACTTGGCTGTGCTGTACAATTTGCATTTGAGAAAGTTTTGGACAATCGTGGGTCAGCTTGCTGGCCACTAGTCCCTGCTATATTTGAGGTTTGTCTTCTTTCTTTCAGATTATTTAAGAGGATGGTTTGTAACTGAAATATTGCTTTACTTGTAATTAGTTTTATTACATTCTGAATGGTTTTGGCAGGTATACAGACTCCATCAGCTTACAAAAGCTGCTAATTTTGCTGAGAAGTTGTTATTAGCTTTGAAGGATCTTCCTCCGAGCCCAGAATTGGTAGAACGAACTGGAGGATTGTTCGCATTGATGATCTCTTTTCAATTACTGGGGCTTGTGTGCCTTTGGTCATTGATGACGTTTCTTTTGAGGCTATTCCCTTCTAGACCTGTAGCAGATCATTACTGAGTTTGGCGTGGATCATGGAAGAGTGTTGTATATATTTGCCTAATGTATTTGAAAGACGCGGCTACATTATTGTTTGATTAACTTTTAGTGCAGGCTCTTCATTGAGAAAATCTTGTCGTTGGTTTTCACAGGTATTTCATTTTTTATTTTACAGGTTTTCTTATAAATAAGAACTCGAAAATTACCTAATCAATTTTAGCACCTTGTAGCCAAAAAGCCTGAATTGAAAACGCTGAAGAAAGAGTACGAATAAGGATATGAAAAAGAGAAGAGAAAAGATTTTTTTTTTAATATATTAATAAGATAAAAAGTCTAAAGATACAAATATATTTTGCTTTTCTTGTGACAATGTCTTTTAGCCAAAACCGTGGCACGTGAAATAAAATAAGCTTCTCAATGAACTAAAATGGATTTTTATACAATGTAGAAATGATTTCATGTAACTTCATTAAAAATAATTCTTAATTTTATATATAAACAAATTTTATTGTAACTATTTTTTTTTCTGAAATTGTCTATAGAGAAATTTATTTAAATATAAATTTCAAACAAAACGTTTTAACAAAATGTAATAAATGCTATTTTCAACAACTGACCATATAATGAAATTAGATCACTTTTAATATACTATTATGGGTTTTGCTAATCTGTGGGGTCTTGTTTACAAGTATTCGAAAGCCAGAGATGAAAAAAAAAAAACTCAATTTGCACGAGTTGAAATAAAATTGAACGACTCGTAAAATCTAAATTAGTAGAAGAGCATTACAGTGCACCACTGAACTATTTAAACTCAAGAAGACAATGCTATTGTTGGCATCAAAAGGTGGTTTTGGATTTTCATGGCGCCGAATTGATGTGGCAACTTGGAACACATTAATTAAGAAGTACATGTATATTAATTAGCAACTAAATATACATTCTATTAATGCAAAACCAGTCTAATTCATTGAAAAGTTCCACACGCTATATCTTTTATTCAAGCATCTTAACAAATAATAAAATATTGTATTTTTATGCATAAACTATCCTTTTAAATTTCTTAAACAGTGTTTCTAGGTCATTTGTTTACACACTGTCAATTCTCTAAAAGTAATCTTAAACAGTATAATTTTGAAAATGGTTACTGTAAAAGCTTATTATAAACATTTTTAAATTATTCAGTTCACGAGATACCAAACAGTAATAAAAATATTAGAATTAAACATGAGCTAAATATTGACAGCATTCCTTTTAGGATGCATTTATGTTCAAGTAAATCCAATTACGTTGTGGTAAAAGTGATTACAGGCCAAACAAAAAAAAAAAATTGGAAAAATGATAGAATGTGTATAAATAAAGGTTTACATGGAAGCTAAAAGGTCTCGCAACTCCGCCACAGAAGGGACTGACTCAGCAGGGTATATCTTGGCAACAAGTTGGACAAAAGTTTCGTACTTATCAAGAAAATCTTTCTGTAATAGTTTTGGGGGGAAAAACAATAATCAGAATTTGTCCTACGCATTTGCGTTACTACTTCCACCTCCCTTCCACAATAGTTTCGACTCCAAAAAAATAATAATGCAACATACTGTAAATACGAAAAAGTTTGAGTACAGCGTACCTTGCATTTATCCCATAAGGAAGGTAAGAGTTCCTCAGAAGTCAAGTTTTTCTGCAACTTCTTATACATGGCAGCAATGGACTTGTCCACCTATAAACCCAACATATTTCACGACGTTAAGTATGTCGTTTACGAAAAAGTATTCAAAGGAAAAAGAGGCACACCCCCTTACCCCGGATAAACTGGACTTTAACGTCTTCCGTAGATCCGCTTTTGACAGCCCAACTTGGAAAGGAATCTGATAAGAAGATACATTTTTATGACATAAGATTCCAGGAAAAGAATTTTAGACTAGATCTACAGTGTTTAGTTCAACCAATGTTGGAGATATGTTGCAATCAATAGTTCACTAAGTTCAGTAAAATAAATCGAATTATACGAATTTCTGATCGATCAGCAAGAGTGTATGGAGATTAACAAACTTAATTATACCGAAACAGACCTCTTCAGGTGCGACATTATTCAATATCAAGTCTTCGATCTTTCGAGCAAACTGGAAAAGGCGTTCAAATTGCTGTCCAAGGAAGAAAAGCATAATGAGTTAACATCTTATAGGCTATAAATTCAAGTGCGGTTGACAGTAAGACATAAATAGAGAATAAAATACTTACATAGTAGATAATCACACTGATATGGCGTGTACAAGCTTGCTCGTAGGCTTCACTAGCCTGATGATAAAACTTCGCTAAAGTTGGCACAACATTTGCAAGGTCATACAAACTGAGAGAAAAGAACAAAATCATGAGCCGAAATATGCTTTTGTCTCTGTATACAGAATTACCTACCAAAAAATGGACGATTGAAACAGCCTCTATTTAGCCAGGTGATGCATAAATGTTACCTATTCTGAAATGCCGCATAGTTTTCTATAAGAAAAATATCTGCATACTTTGGATCTGCTTGTGCATTTTTTTCTAAAGTTACAAACATTATGCTGACCTGTCAAGCAACAATTCCCCAGTAAACAACATACCAATATTGGTCACATGTTTAAAAAAAGAAAAGAAAAATGAAATACAAAAAAATTATGATTTAATACTACTTGGATAGCAAACAAAAAGGTCTAAAGCAGTATCCATCAATAAAATACTATATGAATTATTTATCAAGAAGCAATGCCTATCCTATTCCTAACTTTCTGGGAAACTTGTTGTGTATGATCGTTTAAATCAGATCATGTGTGAACTCTGTGACTTATGGAGAATCTGGATCAAGACCAGAAAGTTCCACATTGAGAGTTAATTCTACCATAAGTGAAACGAAATGGGAGTGTCTGGGTCATGACCACAAAGTTCCACCTTTAAGAGTTAATCCTACTCGAACTCAAATGAAGCAACATGAAGAAGAGACATTTGAAGGAGAAAGTTGTTACTTGCTACACTCAGCCTTGACAAATGATGTTTTTACAAGTATAATGAATTTGGAGACAGCCAACCAAATATGGGATGAGACATCACAAAACAAAACAGTTCTGAAAAAGAACCACTTACAAATTTTGTGTATGCTTGGTCAACCAAATCCCTCGACTGTCCTGCAACAAACTGCTCCATCCGCGTTGCAAGGGCTGCAAATCTATATGCAAACAAGCGACACATTACTAAACACTAGACATGAAGATAGACACGATATTTTAAACACATTCACCAAATAGAATCGGAGTCACCTTAAAAATTTCAAAAATATTCTTTTGAAATATCATGCAATTTAGAGAACCTTGTTAGAATCTTGAAGACATGTTAGAATTCTATGTATATAGCAGCTTATGATATCAGGATCAATTAGATTGATTCTCCAATTATGTTATTAGTCTAAAATAGGGTAACTGAATATTCTACAATTTTGTTTTCTCCCCTGTATGAATTGAATAGCTACGTTGTGGTCTAAACACACGGAATTCGTCATGTCTTCTCGATTTTTCTCTTTTGAACATGGTATGAAGAGTCTACGAGAAGAAGGAACCCCAATCCATGCTTTTCCGGGTGGACCCACTGCTAATAGGTGTTAATTTTTCAGAAACAGCACTTTTTTCAGTTTATGTTTCTTTTCTCGTCGTCATGTTCACCTCCGATAATACTCTTCATTGTCGATGACTTCTAATGAGCTTTCCAGCAAATCCTTTTTGCAACAAGACTCGCCCTGTTGGTTTGGTTTTGGATTTTTGGTCCTTCTTCCATTCTGACACTGTTTGGCTGGTTGATTTCTGTTTAACTGTTTTCCACACTGTTTGACTGTTTTTCTCTTCGTGGCTAACCCATGACGACCCCTAATAAAGCTGATGTGCCTGCTTTCAGCAACTTTGTCATTGGGCCGCCATATACAGATAAGTTGGACAAAACTACGTAAGATTTTGGACAGTTTCTTCCTGCACCTCCATATGTTACTTCTTGAACTCCTATATAAAAAACTTTTCATTTTGTAAATTTTTGGATTGGGCATTTTAAAAGTAAAAAAAAAATTGAATTATACAAATTCCAAAAATTAGCGAGAATTAAGAAAAAAATAATAACAATTTAATTTTTTTTTATTTTCAAATTGTACGATCCAAAAGTCGTTTTCCAAATAAAATAATGACTACGAAATACACCATTCAAAAGCCATTTTTAACTTTTGGATTACATAATATAAAAAAGGTAAAACGGATTTTTTTTCTTATAAAAAGAAATTTATGGAGTTTATCTTGACCATCTCATTACTGAAGAAAAAATTGCTGGTTGAAAGTAACACCTAAATGGTGTAAAATTGTTCTCAACTTTGTGCAGGCATCAAGTCCTGTTCACCCCTTTGTTAGATAAATTTTTCGGTAACACGACATGTGTGAATGAGGTTGGGCACATGCCAAATCTACTTACACTGATGACATTCATAATCCATATCGAGTATGTAAACACTTCCAGACGTGATTGCAACACAGATACTTGATGGAACCATGCCGACCTATTTGGGTTGTATAAGTGGTCTTTGGACCTCTCTTTTGTTGGCCTCTCTCACTCGAACCCTTGAACCTCGACTTTGTGAACACCGATCATATAGTTCAGTCATTTTTTTTTCTACTTTTGACTATATTTTCACCGTGACAAATAATTCAAAAAAACACAACTTGGTATTGTTCATTATCTTTCTTTTCTTTCTATTCATAAGGTTCTTGTGTCCCTGAAGCTCGTATTAATTAATCTATTGTGCTGCAAAGTCTCTTGATTGTGTAATTTTTTTGTGTGTTTCCTTACAGGATTGGAGGACGAGACAAACAATTGAATGCAGGGGATTCTCCATCCCTTCTCTACCCATCTCCTCCTCCCTTGAAAATTTATCAGCATTCTACTTGTCTTGTACTGCCGCTACCTAGTACCAACAAAACCATACCACAAACTCACCTCCGACACCAACTCCTTCGCCTCATCCTCCAATACTGCCTCTTGACTATGAAATTCCCATTGATCTTCGAATAGGTATACCTTCTATTCGTCATCTTTCTCATCATTATACCTTTTTGAGTTATAGTACTTCTCCTTACTACTATTATCGTTTTTCTTCCCTGTCTTTTACTTTTTCTACTAAGAATGTAGGTGAAGCCTTTAGCCATCAAGGATGGAAACAGCTATGATGGACGAGATGTGTGTATTACGGAGCAGTTAGACTTAGGACCTTGTTCCTCTACCACTAAGGAGGTCCATATGATCAAGGTTGTTTCATAAGGCAAGGTTGACTGGCTTCAATCTCGTCTCATCACGAGAGGCTATGCTCAAATCTTCACATTAAATTATGGGAATATTTTTCTTCAATTGCCCAAATGTCTTTTGTCCGACTATTCATGTCCATTGTTGTCGTTAGTCATTGGTCTCTCTATGTTGGTTGTTGAGGGGTATAAAGTATTAAGGTTGGTCCATACAACAAAGTTGATATGCATAAAGCTCGTATAGTTGCAAAAAGGTTATACTTGATCTTTAAGTTGAATTATGGAGATACTATTTTTTCGATGGCCAAAAGTGTCTTCTGTCTGACTATTTCTGTTCATTGTTGTCATTTGTAATTGAACTCTTTCAGTTGGACATAAAGAATGTCTTCCTACTTATGTGACCTCAAGCAATCACCAAGAACAAGGTTCAATAGGTTTAGTACAATGATGTAACAGTTTTACATGACTCAAGGTAAGGCTGACCACTTTATCTCCTATCATCAGTCATTTACTTGTTACATCTATTGGGTTATTTACGTGCATGACATTGGAGCACTTCTTCAGGAATTTTCAAATGAAAATTTTTGGCAAACAAGAATATTTCTACGGCATACAGGTAGCGACCATAAAAAAATTGGATCATCATATCCCAAAATATTTTGAAAGAAATGTGTTCAATTCCAAGACACTCGACACCTTAATGGATCCCAATGTCCTCCTTGCCAAACTAGGAGAGTCTTTTTCAAATCCTGAAAGCTACAAACAAATGGTAGAGAAGTTGAACTATCTTACTCTTGTTTGAATATCTCATTTCTAGTAGGTGTACTAAGGCAATTTCTTAACTCCATATATAAGGAACATTAGGAAGCAACAACTTTCATTGTTTGATATATCAAAAGAGCTCTGGAAAAGGACCTTTTGTTTGAAGACAAAGGACACACTCGAGCTCCCTTCTATTGTATATTTGTCAAAGATAATCTTGTTACTTGGAAAAGTAATTGTAGTCAGGCCCAATGCAGAACAAGTGAGGAAAAAAAAGTGATAAAGGACCGACTATATATAGGCTTTATTCTAGAAAATGAAAAATCCCAATTGTCTTAAGAGATGAGGGAAAAAGTTAACACCAAAGGTCTCTCACCTAGGAATGTATGGTAGGACACCTGTTTGGCGAGCATTGCGCTCATTTCTTTCAATTTGATGGGAAGCATCGTCCACAAACTGAAAAAAAAAATTCCAGTCGAATGAATAGGGTTAGCATCTCAATCATCTCAATGCAGTGGCAATTCTTTATAAAACTAGTCACATACTCGACCGAACTGAAAGGATATGCGAGCCTCCAAGTCATCAAGCAAAACGCGTACATATCCTGCTGCGTCACCTTTCTGACCTGAGAGATAGCGCTCTGTAGTTCCATGCATTGATATGCAGCACAAAGGATCAATCTTGTATGCCCAATCCACAACAGAACCGAAGTCTTCCTAAAATCAGAGAAATTATAAAGCATCTTTAGAGCAGCAAAATCCATCAATTAATATACCAAAAAAACATCTGGAAACTCTTTACAAATTGTTCAATTATATGGAACCATATATTTATCAGTTATAGACCATAACATGATATATGCTATGTTCAGCTTATAAGAGATAAAATATCAAAGACTGCAACTGAGTAATTGTTTTGGTCCCTGAAAAATTAGCCATCAACCATTTTTGTCCTGAAAGAAATTGCTCCTGAAGTTTAGTTTTCAATCCATGGATTATTTTAGTCCCCATATTAATTGATGTCTCACAAGATGCAGACGCAGCTTCTTTTAGGTCCTTGAAAGATAGTCCTCTTCTTCTATCATCCATTCTCATCCATGCATCTTATGTAGTATTTCTTGTGCCACAATCAACATTTCGATTAGAGCTAACTCATGTCGCTTGACATAAGGACGATTGAATATTCAATAACCTTGAGAACAATTTCTTTCTTTCTTTCAAGACTAAAATGACTAACCCTTGATTAGCATAGGGACTAAAATGTCTACCACTTCATAAAAGCTGCACCCCTTTCTCTTGAATTTGGATCCTCTGACATGAGTTAACAGTTATACTAAGGGAGAAACAAGATACAAAACAAGACAACTAAATTTTCATTACAAATAACAAAGAAAGAATTTCTTTCTATTACATACGTACTTGAAGTCCATCAAGCAAATCCTGAAGTGCTTCATTTAAAGATGCAAGATCCACAGCCATTCTACCTGTAAGGCAGAAGAAATGTCCAAATTATGGAGCAATTGATCACCTCAGTAAAATAAATCATAGTAGTTTAAGGAAAAAAGAAAGGACACTTCTTGAAGGTGAGATATGTACCAGATGCAACACCATCATCATCCTCATTGTTGTGTGTAGTTTTATTACCATTAACAGTTGAAGGAACTTCAAAGCACAGGAAGTGTGCAAAAAACACGCTCTAAAACACAGGCCATGAATATTTATACATCTGAAACATGAAATATTAACAAGTTTGGTGGAAGGGAGAATCCTAAGAACTTTCACCTCATCCACCAAGAGTGGGATAAAAATCGTGAGCATCTTTGCATATGCATCAGAAACTGTTGCAGTGTCAGCAGCATTTACATTTTGACCAGAACCCGTGAAGACATCAAGCCAAACAGAGGGGGTTTTAGAAGTTTTCACACCAGCACGAAGTTCATTAGCAAATTCCCGGGCCTATAGAGGAATCTTAAAACTTCAGACTCCATATGCCCAATATTTTACCAAAGCATAACAAACCAGGATATATAAACCAAAAATCAAATAATAAGTATAACAAAAATTTGTCAATTGTAGCAGGTCATAAACATCCAAAAGAGTCATGATAAAGATGAAGCCAGTTAAAGTTCAAGGATATCCTATTCAAATCATAATTATAACAATTTTATTTGTCAATTGTAGCAAATCATAAACTTCCTTTAAGTGAAGGCCAAAAGAGTCACAACAAAGATGAAGCAACATCAAAATTAAAGATGTTCTGTTCAATTTTTGCAGAATAATTCCAAGACATAACATCTCTGCATTAGGTTAAGTAATGATAAAGGTAAAACCACCATGTCCTCTGCATATGTTTTTGAGACAGTTGCTGAGATGGACCCAAAAAATATAACCATTAATACCTCCAATTGAAGCAATAAAAGTCTTACAATTTTGTGTTAGGACTTTTATTTCAACCTGAAAAACCATTAATAAGTGTTTTATTTCATTAATTTACAGATTTGAATAGTTGTAACATATTAAATGAATATTCATGTATTAGACAGTTTCCTTGTATAGCTATAGGGAAAGCTTCCTAATATTACGTATTAAATGGGTTTCTCTGGATGATGTGAAATATTCAGTCAGATTTGATAGATTTTATTCTCAAGTTTAGGAATAATATGTGATATATTATTTTATGAAATACATCAGATTTATATGTGCAGAACCTGTTGACAATTTTAGAAAATAGGTAAAACTTATTCTACGGGACAAATTCCATTGATTATGTGATTGTTTCTACGTATACAATCCTTGTATTAATATCAAGATAGTGTAAGCATACAGAGCAAAAATATAGCAAGGTTAATATAAAACTTCGTAAAATGCATATCGAACAAGGAGAATGGAATTGAGCCATGAAAGAAAATATGAGGGTACTGCAAAACAACATATAACTTAAAGAGGAAACAGACAAGCCAATTGATAAAACCAGACGCATAAAGATAGACCACTACTTTATCGAGGAGAAACTAAACAATGGTCCTATAACTACAGCCTACAAGGTTCCCTTCTGAATTCAATTGGCTGAAGTATTCATCAAGGAGCTTCCCACATAGTGGTTTTCAGATCTTGAAAAAACAAGACTGATATTCTTTGAGTAAATATACAACCAGCAATATTCCAAAATATAACAATATTTGCAAGGATCCCTTCAATTGTTGAGATACACTTATTTCCAGTATTTTAAAATCAAGATTTTATTAGGCTTAGCCTATATAATGACAGCAGCACTTATATATTTTTATCAAGAAATATATTTTAGTTTTCCCCTTATTTCAACTATAATGACTGTTTCTCAATTCATAAAAACCAGGTCACGGCAAGAATTTTACCACCAAATGACCAAAAAAATAAAATAACACCAATACAGTGTGAATAGGTTGTTATCTCAGACCTCCTTGCGAAGAAGCAAGTTTAGAGAACTGCAATAGGCTTTTCTCAGTGGACCCAAACAATTCTTATCAAGAATCTGCAGGTTTACAGGAAACTAATTAAGGAAGAAACAAAGAAATTAACTTGGTGAATATATACACACAAAACAGAACTTTAAGCAGAAAGTGTAAATCATCCATAATAAAACCTTTAAATGTTTAAGAAGGCGTGCATATGTCCTGCACTTGAACCTCAAGTCAGCATGATCTGGCCTTTTCAACTGCCCTCGCTGATTAGAGTAAGCAAACAAAGTGACAAATGAATGATTCTAATTTCTAATACTTCAAAAGTTTATCATGAATTTACCAGAAAATACCTGAGAGAAGTAATTTTTATCATTCAACATAAAGTCCACAAAAGTAGCGAAGTAATTTCTCATGTACTCAGAAGCTTTCCCAACAAAAGTAGACTTTATTATTTGAAGTTCTCCTCGCTTCTCTTTAACCTGTACAAATAGCAGAAAGAAACAATTCATTAAAACAAATGAGTTTTAGATCCTATACATGTTTTCCAAACAGGCCATGGCAAATATCTATTTGCCACTGAGGCACAAAATTTATATCATTGAAAATAAACAGTTTCCATACCCATAAAAACGGAAGCAACTAATGAATGCAAATAAAAATTGTCACCTTCAATCTATTTTCTTATTTAACATTAACAAAACAATATGCAGACATGGGCCTTGAACTTCCTATTTCTAAATAATTAAAACTTGCTTTAATATTATTAAAAGTAAGGCAAGGAACATACTCCTCTCATTTTTACATAAGTAGGATCTATGTGCTTTTCTAGACCACGCATGGCAGTTGTCAACCACTCACATGCTTCTATGTTTTGCTGCATTTCTGCTTCATCAAATGAATCTCCTGTCAAACATGCTGAATACTACATCCAATGAAACATCATTGATTACCAAGCCATTAAAAGTTCATCAAACTCAAAATATGGGAATTCACCACTGTCAGCCATACCTCTGCAGGGATACTCAATTGCTCAAGAAGCTTATCAAGCTCTTCAATAAGAGATTTGTTATTTACATTTTGCATTTCCAATTTGTTATTGCGGGTTTCAATCTGGGATACCACAAAAGGATTGAGACAAATAAAAAAAGCTCATTGAAATTCTTTAAGTCAAAATGGAGATGCTACTAAAGGTTAGGTGTATAAGAGATCCTTCATACAAACAGAAATATCAATGAAGCAAAGCTGCCCAGTCTCAGCCTATTTCTAAGAGAAACCCTAAAAAAACACAAGGTTTACACCAAATAGAAGCCAAATGCCAAGTCTCTATCCCAAATAAGTTTCACATTCAAAGACATCTTTATAAAGAAGTGAGAATTATGCTCCAACCATATGCACCAATGGCTGGACTTCATTGACTTGAACAGAGAACTGAAATTGTATATTATTTTCTATTTTCTATTAATTTACGCCAGCAGATACAATACGCATCAGAGAGATGAAAAATAAATGCTACCAAAGAGATTTTAGGCTACAAATTTGTACATAATAATAGTAAGAAAGTAATCCTAGTCACACTAATAATTTATAAGCATTAAGCTGGCAAATGATGTATCATGTCCCACTTGCTCGAAATATATTGAAAGCATTATGTGGGAAGTCCCTTTGGTTAGTACATCGCCTACTAGGATTTTGAAGGGGCACGTAGAGTAGTTTTGAGACCACTCTCCAACTTTTCCTCAATAAAGTGGCACTTTTTGTGTGTTTTGTCCTGTCATTGTTGGCAATGCCTTAAGGGCTGTCACAAGTAGCTTCACAGAATCTTCATAATTAATTATGGGGTTGTCAAAGTATTATTTTCATTCATAATATTTCAGTAACTCCTTGAGCTGTGGTATAGCTTGGCTAATATCCTTATTTCTATACACATGCTTAGAAAATATTTGAATTGTTCACCGACATTTTTCTCATTGTACCTTTCATGACCTAACCACAGGGAAGATGTTACGTGCCTCCTCAAAGGTTAAAGAACAACATAGAGAAAAATGTAGACGATGATTCATTTTAGTATTAGGTGACAATAGGTTTAGATTATTATATTTGATTGGCTTTGTTTATAGATGATTTTGAGTATATAAATATTGGTTGTTAAATTAAATAATTCATAATGATCTAATCTATAGATTTGTGTCCCTATGTCCTATGTTTTGAAAACTGCATATGTCAAAGTGTTTGTGTTCATGTCGTGTTGTGTCGGTGTCGGTATTTGTGCTACATAGATTGATAAACATGGGTTCCAGTAAATACACTGACATAAATACCACAAAGTAAATTGCAAAGCAAATGATTCTCCCAGCTTGAACAAGCACTTACTGATTCAATATCTTCCCTCATGTGACGAAGTTTTACGTTGAACATGCCTAACCATTCATTCATGTCTTCCAGACAATTTGTTGCTGACTCAAGCCCGTGCAACACCTGCAAAGCATAGATTATCAGTGCGAACCATTTCATAAAAAATATTAAAATAATTTTTACTTCATAATGATGAGCAACATGAAGATTTGTAAAACTAAGCAGATGTTTCCTTGTATCGCAACAACTATAATGGTTGAAGTGACAATACATGAGCTTAAAATATCAAAACGAGGTTTTTAAAGTTCGAAGAGGGCGATAAAATTAAGCAAATTAGTTTACTCGATAAACAAGACCACAAAAGTGTATGGGTGCTCAAATAATTGTAATCATAGCTCGATGTAATTTGTTTAGTCTATAATTTAAAGGTTATACCAGCAAAAGAAAGAAAATAAACTTAAAGAACAGTTATACCTCATCTATCAAAGGTTCACTTTCTAAAATGGCATGCACATTTGCTGCTTCCAGAGCCATGAGCTCTCTTTTTAACCTTTCAGAAAATGCCTCTGCTTCACCAACACCCATGATATAACTGCACATTCAGAAAACTTTGGATGGTGAAGACAAGATAAACATCTCATATTTTACTCGAAAAAAGAAGTTTGATAGATTAACATGATGGGGGTAATGTGACTGATGAGGCTAAAATAGAAATTTAACACTGGTAATATTAAAAGAATGGAATAAGTAGGGGCATGTGCTCCCCATTTTGATACAGGTAGGTTTGTCCTCTCCAACTTTTTCAAAATTTCATATATATGTCTGAGGATATATTTTGTGAGAATCCTTTTTATTTGAGAATGAAACCTTAAAAGTTATAAGACTTTTTCGAAAAACTAATGTGACCTTTGTTTTTTAATATTGACCATTTATGATACGGCCAAATGGTCGATATGTATTTTTATCACTTTAATTTGATTTTTTTTTCCCTTCTCCTTTCTTGGCTTCCCGCACAACAAGGGATCTCTCGTGCAAAGTAATGTGGTGCAATCTGCTTAATAATGAAAATTGTATTTGTGTTAGTTTTCTTTTATCTCTCTAAATTTTGGCATTTTATGCACTACAAATATCATATCTTACCTTTTTTGTACAACTTTACTACAAGCCCCTTTTTAACTCTTTATATTTTGGTATGATGAGAGTTACATAGTTGGTAGAAAATTATTGCAAGGTGACTCATTTTAAGAAATTTTCTTTTCTTTTCTTTTTTTACAAAAACTGGTAATAAAAAAGTCAACGATTTTAGATTAAATTATGAAATAAGAAATAGCTTATGAATAATTTTTTCAAATTTTATTTTGGTTCCCCAGTTTTTTTCATTCAAGATCTGCCACGGCACCTTCTGCAACAATTTAATTCTCATACATGTATTGTAAAAGAAAATATCACCCAACAAAAGCACTTCTCCTAAAAGAATAACCTAAGTATCTTTGTATCCACTAACACATAAATAAATACTTTCATTTGAACTTTTTAACATGTAACAATCATGTTAATACTTGGTACTTTTTTGGGGGCCAAACATCATCACAAGTATTGTCCTAAACTTTTATGAAAACTAATCCCGCCTGGGTGTTAGATTTGATCTAGTCAAAAGGTGCTTCTAGTGGGTTTTGAAACCCTGAACTCCAGGTAAAGTGAGATACATAGAGCTAAAATTTTCCAACTAAGTCACATCTTGCTGTTACTACAACATGAATTCCCTGTATCAATATTAATCACAAAATATGGACAGAACTTTGCAAGGGAAGAGAGAGAGTTTCTATGACATTGCAACAGCCCTTTGCAGAGAGAAGACATGAACTATATCCTTATTCATCACAGATATTAAACCTCAGATACAAATTAAGACAGAAAATGATAGCACCTACGTTCCCAGAAGAGCCTCTATGTCCTCTTCCTCTGCCTGGGAGACAAGTTCCTTTTCAACATAGACTTTCAATTCTGATTCATTCACAGAAGATGCAATAGAAGCACCACCGTGTTCGTTACTTTGAGCGGAAACTGCAGGTGTATTTTCCTATTTCACATTTTTAAAATAAATAAACGGATAAATCAATAGTGTGTTTAACAGCAATCAGTCACCCAGTAACTATTTTTCGAAGTTAACGCCATCAGCTTAAAATCAAGGACTTCTAGATCACTGATGAGACAGGGCGCACTCTATCCATAAAGATAAATAAATACAGAGTAATTATATTAGTCAAAAAAGCAAAGCAATTATCTAATACAAAATAAAGTAACGTAATTATCTAATACAAATAAAGTAAAGTAATTATCTAATACAAAATAATGATTGCAGCGTGACAGTAAAGGCAGTAAATCAACTTTGAACTTAAGTGAATAGAAGACCATTATTCACCTTAGCCCAAAGAGCCATCTCCACAACATCGATACCAACAACCTTCGGTAAGCGACCCAGGACATCTTTGCAGATATTTAAGATACAAAGCAGGAGGCGATTTCTATAAGACGAGTAACAGATGTAGTGAGACAAAAATCACTCTCCTGACAGAAAATGATAAAGGATCAAACCCTACATTTCAAAATTATACATTTAACGGTATAACCTGTCATCCGTATTGCGCATTGTCCACTGTGAAGGAGCCACGCTCTGGTTTCTAAGGTTATCAAACCCCTATAAGATATATATGCATTAGCAAATAAAAAGAGACATAACAGAGAGATACAAAAGGCATTTAGAAAGAAGCTTCATAATAGAAACTGGCTGCATCTCGATTTGGTTATGTTCCACAGCCTGGGAACATTGTATTCAGAACCAGTAAGATACGACAACAAGAAAGAATGGGATATTACCAGTGTAAATGTACATCCACTGGGGTCATTTGTTACAACTTCCATTTTTGAGAGGTGCTTCAGCTTGTATAACTTAGCAGGCTGCAGCACACAAGAAGTTTCGTAGTAAATAGAAATATGCTTAAACCTCCAGTTAAGACAAATTCAAGGTGGAAGAAAGAGACTATGCTAACATTAACTGTGCAGTTAGTCGGCTTCAGTTTATCTATTTTTTTATACTAAGGTTGTGCAATTATTTGACACATAAAGCAAGGGATAACTAACCGATGCAGCAAGGGTGAATGAAACTAAACAAGGGTAAGATTTATACATTACAGTTGAAAGTAACAGAAAAGGCAAAAGATGGAAAAATCATTTCAGTTAGGTCATAAAAAATTAAAATTTTGGCCAAAACAAAAAAATGTCTGCCACACGCAGGACTTTTCACTTTATTGAGCTACCAGTGAAGGAGAGAATTGGGGAGAGAAGGACATTACCTCAAGCACCCCTCCACTTGAATACTTTAAAACTCGAAGAAAAGCTTTTGTCCGCTGACCTTTCGCTTTTGCTACAAAAAATAACATTCTGTCACCAACAGTGCAACAAATACAGAATTCAACAAATTATCACCACAGTAACACACGATGAAGTGACGACATTCAATCACCTATCCATAACATCACCAGTTACGAATAGACTACGAGTTAAAGTATTCAAAATGCTAACTCCTCCCACTTATACCACTATTAAAGTGAAAAAAACGGCAATCACATGCTAAAATAAGGGATGCATAGTTTTAGTTTCTAATCACATACACACCTGATGTCAACATGAAACTGAAACCGCCAAACTAACTGGATTAAAAACAAGCTAAGTCCTATGAAGTAAATTGTGCCGTACTCCATAAGTTAAAACAATTAGGTGAAAAGGTTTCTACAAAAATTAAGTCTATAAATGGATTTTAGCCTTCAAATTCAACTTGTTTTAACCTTTTTCCTTTTTCTTATAGTTACTTGTAAAAATGTAAATTCAATAGTCTGTAATACAACAGCCAATAAGACATAAGAACCGAAAAAAAAACATCTAGAGACGTATCATCAACGAGACGAAACGAGCACGTAATGCACAGCTACTAGTACTACATTTTAAATGTTTTGAGCGACAGCCACGGAATGCAAAACTGCTACATTTGAAACATAAACAGACCACGCTTGGCAACACAAGTCATGATTCAACGATTCACATATTTGTTGCGAGGAAGGTTCTAGAAGTGTGAAAAGTTATTCCGGCGTTGATCGAAAAATGTGGAAAGAGAGTGAATAGGGAGAGAGTGCGAGAGAAATGGCGCGTACTGCATAGAGCGAGAACCCTAGGCTTAGCCATTTGACGAATCTTAGTAGATTTTCCCCACGTGCCGTGGGTCTTGACGGTCCGAATGCATAGAATGACCTTTTGCTTGGTGCCCTCAACCGCGAGCTGGCATGCTCGCCGAAGCTCGGCATCGTCGGCGCTCGATTTCGCCATTTCTTCTCCGATCTGAAACCAGGAGCGTGTGAGAAGTTTGTGCGAAGAGGGAGTGTGTCTGTTATTATTTTTAGCCGTGAGTCTAACCAAATGTCATAAACGGTTTTCCGTTGGCGCTTTCTCCTTGCGTCCGTGGTGACTCGTGTCGCTTCACTTTTTAATCGCTACGAACGATTCGTGGCGATGCGATGCGACTCGTGGTGGTCCAGGCCCTAAAAGCTATTCTCCACGTTCTCAATTACACCCCCCTCATTTCGTGGCATCACCTTATACAATTCACAAGTAATTTCTCACTATTCACTTCGAAGATTATTTAGGAGAGGGTAATATTTCAAGGATAAAATTGAGGCTTAGAAAATAAATAGATAAACTTAACTATAATATTAATAAATATGTTAATCAAGTTAAACAACCTATTATTTAAAATTAGCGGTACTAATTATGAATGAATTATTATTATGGGTTCTCATGATAGAATTAGAATTTAAAAATTATTATAAATTTTGTACTTAATCAGCGATTCCAAATAATATAAATTATTAGAATAAAATATATTAATAAAAAATATTAAATTAATTTTTAAATATATAAAAATAAAATATTTATTTATTTATTTTATTCTTATATGACTCTTTTGTATTAAAAAATATCGGTGGGATAGGATGGACCAAGGCTCCCTAGAGCTTCAAGAAGCTCGGCCACTGGATATATAATCCATAAATAATTTAAAATATAGTTCTTTTATACCGATAATGTATGAAAATTAAAACCTTATATAAATAAAATCCTGATTTCTCAATAACACTGTCAAGAAAATCAAACTACTAAAATGTGTGTTGAAATAAATGAATGAACCGATAATGACAAAGACATTTGCTGATGTAATACTTCATAATTTTTCAATTGCTTTAACCATGACCTTAGCCTGCCCTGCCCCTACTTTCTTCCTATTTAAAAAATGATAAAATTCAAACACCAACATGTTTAGTTTGTTTTATGTATGCTTATTAATTCTATATTTTATTTTTAGTTATAAATATAATAATGTTTAACCATGTTCCCTTTAATATTTTGAAATTAGTTATGGAAACATTTATTTATTTTAAAATCCTTTGTAGAAGGTTGAAAACAAAAAATAAAGTAAAGTAATATGGTATTTTTAATTATAATTATAATAGTTAATCATAGTAAGCGCTAATTGAAAATAGTATGACAAAACAAATCAAATACGTCCACTAAATGCAGGTCATGATCTAAATTGTCTAATATCAACTTTGGTTTGGTGTCTGTACACATTTATATTGCCTAATAAGAAAACAGATATACCATAGAAAAAATAATAATAATTGCGAAAGTGTGGTTGTAATAATTAATACATATTAGAGTAGAGGTAAAAATTTTCTGATGATGCATAAAGAAGTTAAAACAAGTAAATTGGAAAAACATATATTACGTAAAAGTTAAATCATGTTCTCTTTATTTATTGTTAAACATACATGTATAGAAATAAAAATGATTTTTTATTTGTTTTTTACTCAAAACAATGTATTGTTATTACTAACGTAAAATTGAGTGTGCTGAGAAAAGTGTAACAGAAATATATTTGTTCAAAATAATTATTCTATTTATTACATATAAACAGGTTAATTAATGGGTAGGGATTACGAAAATTACTTGAGACACGTAATTTATATCCACTAATTTAAATATTTAAATATTTAAATAAAATCGTCAAGTATAGTTATGTATCCTAATTCTCAATATGTAATTGTGAGAGAAACATAAAAAATGTTAATCGTGATATTTAGAATTAAAAATTACTCATTTTACAAATACTTTTCAGTAAAAATAACTATGAATAAATTATATTACGAATCTAAATATGTAAACCGGTGACAATTTAAATTTATAAAAAAAAAATATTAAATTATAGATTTAAAAAATAATTTGACAATAAATTATATCGGTTACTTCAATTCAATACGAAATTATAAACTTATAAATTCACGAGTCAAACGGTTAATAAGTGTCTAAGCAAAACATTTTTGCATAAAATTTAAAATATTTTTTTTCAACAAACTAAGTATCTAACGACGTTTTGTTCTGCTAATTTGTATCCTTCAAGACACTACTAATTAGCAAAGTATATGGGCTTAGCTAATTTTATTAAAAGTTATAAATTAATTATAAGTATATCATATTTAATTTGGGAGGAAATAAAATTCTCACCGTTGGAGTAACGTAACAACCAAAATGACACAGGAAACTGCGTTTCTTTCTTTATCTTCCGTCAAGAAAGCATTCACTCTCATTTTACACATTGTTTGGAGAGAGAGAAAGGGAGAGAGAGAAACCAAAGTAAACAAAGCTAAGAAAGAATCAAGTTGGGGACATCATCTGCTGAAATTCGTGAAAATCAAGGAAGCCATTGCCGTCAAGATCGAAGGGTCGAATCATGGCCACACACTCATCATGCGATTTCACATCTCCGAGTTGCCGCAACATTTGTTGCAACCCCTTTGGAGTTATGCAGCCACACCCTTTCTCAACCTCGAACATCTCGAACGCGCTTCGTAGAACATCCTCCACATCCTTACTCTCATCTTGCTTCATCAGTTTCTCAAAGTCCCCGAAATCCAGCAACTCGTCACCGTCCGAGTCAAACTCGTTTATCACTCTCTCCGCCACTTTATGACTCACCGACTCACCAACCGACGCAAAGTAGTCCGTTAGTTCACTGCTCGAGATCTTCCCGTCTTTGTCAACGTCCAAGTGATCGAAAACGTCTTTCAGCCCGTTTTCGACTTTTGGGCCGGGAGGCCCAATAAGAGGTGCCGGTGCCGGTAATGGTAATGGTTTGGGCCTGGGAGTAGTTAGACATGGAAAGGTTATCATCTTGAACAAGTTTTTGTACGAGAATAGAGATGCCATGATTGTTGGAGCTTCTTGATTCTTGTTATTGCAATTACGATTACAAGGGGTTTTGTTTTGTTGGGTGTGTGGTGTGTTTAATTGATTATATACTAAGAAAATTGGGTGATGCAACTAGTGTGAAATTGGAAAAGGAGTTTGAAGTTTGAAGTGTATGAAGAAATGAACAATGGGGATGTAATTGCAAGGAAATTGCCTGAGAGACCGACTTAAGACCTCACCTTTGGCAAAGCAAATTCTTTAATTAATTTCAAGAGCGCACAAAAATCTCCAACTTCTTTGCATTTTCCGACTGAACCCAAGAAAGGGTTAAAGAAAGTGGGAACGAAAGTCTATTCACTGAAATGTCAAACTGCTCAATGTAACTATTAACTACCCTCCATATCTCTTCTTTTTTAATTCACCGTCTCTTACTTTTGGAAGATTATAATTTTTATTTAATTATATTTTATCATTTATACTTTTACTTTTTACCTAATGTAAAAAAAAAATTATAAATATTTTGCTAAAGTAAATAAAAATATTATACTTCTTGATTTTTTTAAATGTCGGAAGTTTCACGTAGCATAGTTTCCGCAAAAGTCACCTTTAGTTGTTACTCTCTCATCAATTCCAACTTTCTTAAAATAACTCAAAATGTCATCACAAATTTATTTTTTGTAAAGTTCGTAGGGTAAATAAAAACAAATGATTCAATTTAGGTAGACGAAATAAATAAATAAACCTATATACGATATAATCTATTTCTTTTACTAATTTTTTTAGATCTTGAAAATATTATGTTTAGTCAACTATTGAAAAATGAAATACATAATTTAATATTCAAGTAAAATAAAACAGTTACATTCCAAAAAAGTATATGCTTTTAATAAAATAATACTATTCTTAGATTGTTTTAAAAATTGAATTTATTTTTGAATCAGACAAATTGGTTTTAAAAACCTACCAGTCCAGTGTAAATTCATTTGTAACACAAGTTAAATAGATTGGAAAAAAATGTTCCAGTGCAAACCTGAGGTGATCGTTGGTTCAGTACAATTGGAGAAAGGTTTGGAACTAAGAGAGGCCCATGCTTTAGAGGGCTACTACTTCTTACACCTCCATTTTTCTAAGTGTACCTCAATTCGGTATACGAAATGGATGTAGATAAAATCTGGAGGAGTGCAGGAAGTAACTACTAACCTAGAAAAAAAAAAAAGTGTAAGAGTTATGGTCAAGTCTCATATGTTACATTTTTATTCAAACTTAATTTAGAAAAAGTTTAGCTGGACGTTTAAACGACTAAATCAATGCCAATAGTCTCAGTTACAAATTGACGTCACAATTTTTTTTAAGTTAAAATTCTCCCCTAAATAATTTTTTAATCCCTTATTGCCCTTTCTGATATTTTAACATTGTTTTTGAAAAATAAAGAAAATACAATAATTTGTATTGATCCCAGTAAAAATTTATAAAATATTGTCAAAATAAATAAACCAATATATAAATTAATAAAATGTCAGGTAAAAAGTAAAATTATAAATGATAAAAAACAATTTATGTTATCTTAAAATTTGAAAATGAAGATTAAAAAAAAAAGAGAAAGTATTTTGTTTATTTAAATAGATTGGCATTGCTACAAAATTGCAATGCGTTGTATCAGTGTTTCGTGTGATGAGAAACCAGTAGATATCGGTGAAGTGAGTAAAAAAAAAAGAAAATGAATTTAATTAAAAGACATTTATCAAGGTGAATTAAAAATAGATAATGAATGCATTAATTTGAAAAAGCTACGACTTTGTTGGGTAAAGCCAATTAATTTGTCAAAAGGACAAATGCATGAAAATAATTAAATATTGTTGGGTCTTTCATCACTGAAATTCTTCCATGTGAGACAGCCCAACCAATTCGGCTAGTATCTATCACTAAGACCAAATTTTAGTTAGGTAGAATAATAGTTTAATCAGTCAGAAAATAGATTATGAACCAATCTCATCTCATGTCATTATAGGTTATAAGTTTGGTAGTCTTCATAATAATTATTTTAAAATATATTAATATTGATTTTTAATTAAGTAGCAAAGTAAAAGTTTCACACTAACTATTAAATATGCAATACCATGTCAACAAACACTTCATACATTAATAACTACAGTAAAATGTTATCCGAGAGAACTTAAACCTAAAAGGAAGTAGTTTAATCTAAAGTATTAATCCGTTAATTAAAATAGCCTTTAAAAATAATAATAAAACAATTTATTTCAATACAAAACTCTAAACATAAGATCACGAATGTGAAATCTTTGTTATAAACTTGTGAGTATAAGGACATGAGTTAGAATATTTAAATGTTTTTATCTTTTGTATCATATGATTTTTTTTATTTTTATATTCATGTAAACTAGATTAAATTGTTTAGTCATAGTAGTTATGCTTGTAGGAAAATGTACATTAAGATTAGATTAGGCAAAGGTAAAAACTGGGTTTAGTAAGGTTTTTTTCACGAATGTTATAAATTTTGCATACAACTATAAACTGTTGTGGGTGACATCAATTGTTTCATGATGGAGGCCGGGTGGACTGAGTCACAATCGAATCATAGCATTTGGACACATACCTTAAGTAGAAAGAATTACACCCTGACTAACAGTTATAACTTTTGACCAAATGGTAAGCATTCAATCAAACAATTGGTAAACGCTAGATCTAACATATACTATCATTTCTTTCACTTTTATGTATCAATTCTTTTAATCTTATCATCAAAATTATATTTCTTTCTTAATGGTTCAATGAAAGAGCTTTTACAATGGTTCAAAGATTACAATAATTGAAAAATATAACTTTTATAATGGTTTAGAGAGAATGTATCATAAATAATGTATTACAAGTTTTTGGAATGCTTCTCCATGAAAACGCTATGTTTAAGAAGACACAAAATGTATACACACAACAATTATAAAAAAAAATAAAAATCTTTTTATCATATTTTATTAACCAGCAGAAAAAAATTGAAAATTAAATTCATCAATTTTTCATCACCTAGTGTCAGAATAACTACTGCGCCTATTTATTATGGTCATAAGACTTTCTCGTAGAAAGGAACATCATGAAATGTTTCTAAGTATCCCACAATAGAAGTTAAAATGTTATAGAAAAAAACAATGGACACCCTAAGTAAAAAATATTACAATTGTTTATATCCATTAATATTCCGAGATCAAAAGTAGACCTTATTTTTAAAATGTCCTTTTATAAATGATATTTATTTTCTTAATTAAATGTGTTAGAAATCCAAGTGTGATTCTAAGTCCCACATTGATTAGAAATGAGAAAGTGGAGCACTATATAAGAATAAAGACCAATAAATTTATTACCTTAAGGTTTTGGGTTGAGAGTGATGTAAGTGTTCTAACAAAATAATTTTAAGATTTTGAGATAAATATATGAAATCTCATTATTATTTATTTACTTTTCTCATTTATATGTTAGTTAAATAAAAAACATATAAAATTAGACAAAAATTGGAAATTCACTTATTACCATCGCACTTGTATATTAACATAACAACAATAACACATGTAATTATCTTTACCCTATACACATATTTCAAAATTATTTTTTTGTACAGATACAAATAATATAAGTTACATGAGTTTAGAAATTTTATATTATATAATTTTAAATATTCCGATCAACTTGCTCTAAATCTTATTGTTGTAGTCTATTTAGAATATCTATCGAGACATTTGCAGTAACTGCAAGTATTAATTGGAAGGAAGAAGATGTATCAAAGGAGACATATTTGTGTGAAAAGACAACAGTTCATAAATAGCTATATTATATTTCGAAATTTTATTCTATTTTCCTTCCAAATAAACACTAAAAAGATATTTTCTTTAATTTTGAGATATACAAAATAAAAGATAAAAGTAACTACATATAATATTACAATTAATATCAATTTTTAATATGAAGATATTAATCACATACTGACATACACCATCTTCAACCACTTATTGACAACCACGCGTTACTATGGAAAGCTTCATTCATCTTTACAGATATCTTGACGTTCTCGCACGTTTCTTTCCTTCGTCTACCGACACAGCTTTTTCTTTTTTCCTTTTTCAATTAAATATTAAGGCTAAATGGATCAATGATAATTGTTTTATGTTTATGGTTCAAATGGGTTTTTTCGTCACCACCAACGGGATTATTGAATGAGAAACGCTGAAACGGAAATTAAGAATATTAACAAAATTTCTCGCAGGTTAATAACCAGTAAATTAATAATAGTATTATTAACTAGTCATTGACCTACTATCCTTTTCATGCAGAGAAAACAATTTATAAATTCAAAAGAATGATTTTTTCAAAGAAACTTGTCATTATTTGTTCAATTTTTTTATACAAGACTTGTTTCTATGTGATGGTTGGCAAGTATTTATATCATACATTCATTGCAAATTTGACTTTGACCTTCTGTCGATTTCCATCACTGTGGTTAGCTTTTTTTTTTTTTCTTTTTCAAATTGATGTTATAGTACTTTATTTTTAAGTTAAACTAGTACACGAGTAAACAAAATACTTTGCTTTCCGTTGCGAAATAAAGAAAATAAACATAGATCAATTAACGTTAACATACGAACATGATTCTATGCAAAAAAATTAAGCTAAAGCTGCTATAAGTTGTGAACTAGAAGAATAAGTAAAATATATATTACGACCCTCAGATATTTTTTATTGTTTACCGTGTTAGATTTAAACATTGAAAAAAGTGTAAAGAAAATGATTTTTTTTTTGTCATGTAAAATAAAATGCTTTCTAAACTCCAATATAGTCAAAAGGTTAATTAATTAGTGTCAAAGAACAAAAGAATCAGTGGTGTCTTTTATTCAGGCAACAAATTAATATAGTTAAACAATTTTTTCTTGTATAATTAATAATCCATATTTATTGCTATTTCAGTCTTTCGATAAATTATAATAACTATTCAATGAAAATAAATGTGTATATTTAATTAATGATTTTTTTGTTATTATTTACCTTAAAAGCATTTGATTTTATGGTTAGATCTGCATAGTAATGTTATTCTCAGGGCCATGTTCAGTAAGGAATCCAATACGGTGGTATCAAATCATATCAAACCAGTGTTCTAGATTAAACTAAAGTAAACATCCACGTGCATGAGATCAAAACCAAACTAACCTCGAATTATTACAGTGGGGCAGAAAAAGAAGAGGATTCGAACGCAAAATATATACACAGAAATTTATTATCAAGTTGAAATAAAAATTTGAGGAATTCACGCACCCAAAATACGGAAACTCTTTCTATGCACAGTTATTCGATAGTTGATACAGTAACAAAAGCACAATTACAACAACAACAACTGCTTGTCACTTCAAAATTCACCACCCTTTCCTCTTCCTAGTTTGAATCAGCATCGCCTTATTTATGTTCGCTTCAAATCTGTACCATTCTACAACAAAAATCTTGTCACCCTTGCATTGAACCAATCGGAAATTAAGCTCAAAATGTATTGTATATATCTCTATAACTATATATATACTCTACCATTATATATGTATGTATAGTTGTGTGTATATATATATGATGGATCGTTGGATGGATCCTATATATGTATGATGGAATGAATGTGAAGAATGGTGTTCAAGAATCCAAAGAAAAGGGAGTGTTCAATAGATCGTAGGGTGCCCAAAGCGCGTCCAAAGGGCAGGGTCTGTTAGCGTCCAATCGAACCCAGGGTTTACCTTTGCCACTCCAATGCAAGAGACTAACAGGGCCAGGGTGGAGATCTCTGCAGAGTCCACGGAAGTTATCGCCGCCGAGACCGTGCTGGTTCCACCTGTGATCGACGGAGGCGATGTTGCCGGCGAAGACAAGCAAGAAGGGAGGGAGAGAACCCAGGTCGTAGATTCTGATCCTCTTCTGAAGCTCCATCCATTCCTCGATTTTGGTGGTGTAATCCCCCTCTCGCCACCGCTCCAAATCGATCACCATCACCCCCGTGTTGAAGTAGCAGGGCTTCCTGTCGGCGAAGGTGAGGGAGAGCGAGGGGTTGGACCAGAACGTTGGGGTGAAATACGCGGTGAAGTTGGCGTTGCAGTATTCAGGGGCGGCGAGGACCGCCTTGTCCCCCAACGGGGTATCCGCCAGCTTGGCAATGTCGTCGACGAGGATAAGGTCGGAGTCCAAGTACACCACGCGCCGCACGCACAGCGGAAGGAGGTTGGGCAAGTAGGAGCGTGCGTAATTCAAGGGGCAATCGAGCGCCGAGCGAATGGAGGTGGAGATGAGCCCCGAGACTTGGGAGTCGTCGAAGGTGTAGAGGTGGAAGTTGAGGTAGGGGAAGGAGTTGGATATGGCGGCGCGTAGGAGGGACGCGCCGGAGGAGCAGACGAAGTGGAAGAAAATGTTTTGCGGGCAGGAGGAGTGTTGGAGGACCGAAAGGATCGCCGCCATGGATCCCCGGATGTATGTTGTGTCGAGTGTCATTGCCACGTGGACCGCTTCCTCGGAACATATGTAGGTGTCGGCGTTTTGGTGGTTGTTAAGGTTGTCTTGGGTGTCGGTGATGGAGGCGCAGTCTGGGGAGTTGTAGAATTCGGGGGCTTCTTTGAATTGATGGGTGAGGGTGGTGGTGGCGGTTGATTTGGCCTCATTGGATAGTGAGAAAAGTGAGAGAATGAGAAAGAATAAGAGTGGTGGTTGCTTTGATTTTGGTCTTCTGGGTTTTAATTTCATAGTTGTGTTTGGAGAAAGTTGTGATGAATATTGATGGAGAACGAATGAAGAATATAAGGAGGGGAATTTGGTATAGTGGGTGAGTTCACATACGTCGTGGATGGTTTTGTAGCATTTTCATGCTTAGGATATTGGGTCCCTCTTTCTTAAAGTTTGAACTTCCTTCGTGTCTCAATTACTTCTCTTCTTCCACGCATTTTATTTATTTATTATCACCTCTCAACCCATTCATTCATTAAAACTTCAAATTAGTAATTCAGGAACCCAACCATTTAGGGCGGGCTCCACTTACTTTTCCAGTAATAAATCAATAAATACCTTCTTTCTCATGTTAGCTTTTTCATAATTTTTTTATTTTATTTTAAATTTAGAACTAGTTCCCCGCGTTACCACGTACAATGTTTGTCATAAAGTTTTATTCTTCCTATACTTTTCTTATTTCATTATTCTCTATATACTTTTTTCATGAAATTTTATTCTTTACACTTCAACAACAGAGCTTCATGTTCTTAAACAAACTAATTAACTACTCTACATATGCGTTAACTTTGTTTCGATTACATGATGATAGGAACGTGGTGTTCATTAAAAAATAACTAAACCTCGTGTGCCTTCTTATTAAAATTCATGATTTACTCTATTTACTAAACATCTCTGTGTAAGTAATAGTATCCTTCCTTTTCTTTTAAAACGGTCATATTTGAATGTTTACCATTAACAATAACTTTTGACAGAAAAGTAGGATCAGTTTGTTTCGAAATATAAGAATTATAAAATTTGTTTTACTTCTTTTACAAAGCTTTTTTCACGTACAATTACCATTTACTTTTTTCTTGTAATTTTAACATTTAAACCAGTTTATTAAGTATGAAACCAAAACTATACACTTTCTTTCCCTAGTATTATATTCAAGTGATTACTAATTCATCTTATCCAAATTAATTATTTTTGCTAGTCTGTCATAAAACAGGCCATCCACGTTGAATTTTAGGGCTTCACGACAAAATTCTCTATGGCCTGACCCTAAATAATTATCACGACATGATATGATTCCACATGCCTCTTCCGCATTAAAGTATATAAATAATTATTCACATTTTACTCATTAAGTTAGGGATTTTTGCTTGCTCTTCCGTAGATAAAGTTTTACATTTGGTTTATTTGGAATGGAATAAGATTGTTTCTAATAACAGCAATTTGATATTGGAAAAGGGAAAACTCAAATTTGTGACTAAATATATATTATATTAGAAACTAATATATATCCCTGAAAGTTGGATGAGAAATTGAAAATGGTGGAGAGGACTTGATGGTAAAGTGACAAAGACATAGGACTTGTAAAGAGTGTGTGGTGTTTCTTCGTATTCGCTGTGTTTCTTGGTTGCAGCAAACGTTGTTCTTACGACTTTCTATGTATTCATCTAATTAAGCAACACATACTGAATTAATGTTGTTGATGTTTGTGGTCAAGCAAGCCATTTTTGTTCCTTTTTGTTTTCTTCTTGCAGTACATATGTTGAACTATCACGCCTTCATTGGAAAACTATATCTCAGCAACCGAATCTTCCATAGGCATTTTCATTCTCATAAAAGGATTGTTAATTAAGTAATTAAGAGAAATTGTGTGAAGAATGATTGAATTAAGGGTTTAGGTGAGTGTGCAGTGTTAATGGGTCCACTTAGAAACTGGTTAGAGTCATGCTGCAAAATGTCAGACGTACGAATGTCCCACTTATTGCTTCATAATCAGTTTCATATTCACATCTCTCATCTTATTTTTACGTATTATTCATCAAATTCTTATCACATTTTACACGTGGAATGGTCGTGAATTAAATAACAGTTTTTAACTCTCATCATAACACAAACCATCATCTGATTTATAATAATTACCATTACAAAGTCCATTAATAATGATATATGATTTAAAGTATATAATGGAATATAAATTTTATTTTAGAAATTAGTTTTATAAGATCTGAGTTAGAACTAAAATTTATTTCTTAAAATGGTATTAAACTCATATAAAACCTACTCTAATAAGATTTGAAACTTGTTAAATTTATCGTATTACTTATGATTAGATTATTATTGAATCATTATTAATTTTCGATCACACGTTCAAAATATATATATATATATATATATATATATATATATATATATATATATATATATATATATATATATATATATATATATATATATATATAAAAAATAAAATATATATATATAAAAAAAAAAAAAAGA
>Ga0214544_1000958_pt1 | contig 57419 bp, 31 predicted proteins | sample CNSS3metaG_FD_160074 | JGI IMG/M metagenome (GOLD analysis project Ga0214544, IMG submission 160074) | Root nodule microbial communities from cowpea collected in UCLA plant growth center, Los Angeles, California, USA - CNSS3 | ecosystem: Host-associated > Plants > Roots > Nodule | place: USA... | reverse complement strand
ATATATAAATAGGAAATGCTAGAAGTAATTATTTGCATATTTTAATGGCAAAAGGCCACAAACTGTTACTGCAATTATTATCCCAACTACAAAGTGCAGGCAGAAAGGTTAGAAGCAGAAACGATTATCCACACCCATCATGAATGGAATTGCAGGCGTGCATTTGCAAACACACCTCTATTCAATTTCACATTAAAATACTGATGCTTTTTGTGGTACATTCCACATTAATAATTTAATGCTAATTAATTAATTAATTAATTAACTAACTAACGTGGTGGGTGTTAATATTTATGGCAACCTTGCTTCATCATATTGGAGGATTTCATTGACATTCTATTACCATACTCTTTTATATTCCTTTTACCATAATCCTTCCCCTCACGTGTATATCACTTCTCACTTTCATACCATCTCATTCTTTAAAATTCTTGGTTAGTCACACTGCTTCAATCCACTTCACATAAAGCGACACTTATTTCATATCTCGTACATTTCTGGTTCAATGTGACTGCCATTTTTATAATACTTTCAAAAATAAGTTATATATGAGATATTTTTCAAAAATTGAGACAACATTAACTTTATGTGACAAGTTTACAAATTTATAGACTTTTTAGAAAATCATTTAATTTGCGGTTATTAAAATTGTGTTAGAATCATGTTAAAATCATGTCAAAGACAAAAAAATATCTTTTAAATTAAACACTTTACGTGTGTGAGTATGTATGAGTGTCGGTGTCCAATACATGTTGAATACGGAACACGCTAGTGATATAATGTGTTCGAGATTCAGATGATGACTTCAACTTTAAATATACACTCAGGGATCATGCGACTTTAATATATAAACTGAAGTCGTCATGACACATATGAAGTTAAAGTCGTTATGACTCCTTACAACTTCTCTCTTAACCAATAATATTTTTTTGACTTATCTATTTTGGTAATACCTTAACAAATTTGTCTCATATATGTAAAAAAATTGAAATTATAACCTTGGAGTGGAATATTGATTTGGTTTTTAAAGCTTATGTTGATGGGAATAAAAGAACACATGCATTGAGTTTTGTCTTGTAACTCCTTAGTGATAATTTTAGACGGATATGACATGAAAGTGGCATAATTGAATAAAGTTTTGTAGCATGAGATTTAGAAGTAAATGATGGGTTTAAGTTGCAGACAGTTTTAGCGTACCAAACGAAACGTCTAAGAATGGGTTGTGATGCGAGTGTAGGAGGGGTAAATGAGTAGTGGTTTGCCGGGAAAGGTGTTGTGTTGTGATGGAAGAAAATGTTAAAAATGGAAAGTTGATACATAGGTAACCTAGATGCATTGTTTATGTGAAAGTCGAAGGCCATAGTGTTGGTGGGTCATATCATATCCATGAATAATGTAAGCACAACACAATGGACACCACTCACTCACTCACTATATCCCTTTGATTGAAAAGGGTGCAATGCAACAGTGGAAAATGTGGAATATTGGGATGTGTTGTGTGTGGAAAGAACGGGCCCACCACACGCACTTGAATTGGCCTTGTTTAGCTTGCTTGGGAACTCACGTCTCCACCACTGGGAAGCATCATCAATCTCAAACATGCCCCTTCCTTGTCCACAACCAGGAACACAAACCAAACACACTTACATTATTTTAGTCCATTGTCACAAAAACAAATCCCAAAGCCCAAAAAAGGAACCACTACCTTGCCCACTCCTTCTTACCATGTGTTTTGTTTCTCTACGTGCCGGAACAAAACACGCCCATGCCTCCTAACAAAAACAATTCTCGGATCATTTACTTTATGCATAAAATGTGTCATGGAACATTGTGAGCCTGCAGACAAACCAAAACATTCACTATTGCTGTCTTTCCCCTAAAATTAAACCTATTATAAGTGAGAACACATGAATATATAATAACTATTACATTTAAATGAATATGAAAAGTAAAAATGAATGAAATTTGGAAATTATAAAATACCAAGAGTTTGAAACAAAATTGAGCAAAATTTAGCGTAATCTGAAGTAAAAAGACGTCCGAATGGTCTTCACTCAGTCTTCGCAGGGTCTTCTTCTGCTAAAGTTGTTGCACTTAAATATATGTTTTAGACATTGAATTCTTTGACTTGATGTTCAGGTTGGATTGTGTGAGAATGTAATGAGTGGTCCCTACATTGTAGGTGTTGGCTCACTATCCTCGAGCGACAATGTCTGAAAAGAACGATAATAATATGGTCAAAAAAATTATTGTACAATATTTTATCTACTAATAAGAATTGTGTTATGAATATATATATATAAGTATTCCTTCATTTTGCTTATTTGCGTTAGAAATTCAAGCATGCCTCTAAGTTTTACTTTGATTGTAAATGTAAGAATTTAGTAGCATATATAAATTTAACGTTTTAAAATTGAGTTGAGTTGATACAAATTATTTATGTAATTCTGACTCTTTACTCGTAGATTTAAAATTAATACATAAAAAAGAAAACATATTCGGTAAATGAAAATACATGTACATAATAGGACATAGTTAATGACACGAGAAATATATGTTTAGTTTTTATTGTTTAGGTTTAAATATATTGCTCCCAAATTTTATATACTTTGTTTAATTTAGTTATGTTTTTTAAAAATATTAAAAAAGGTCATAATTTTTTAAAATTGTGATCAATTTAAAACTTTTTGTGATGGTGTTTAAATTATTAATGAAAGGTAAATAATGACGCTCACGTGTCACTTTGCGATTTTTTTAATATTTTTAAATTTTATTTTTAAATTTTAAATTTTTTTAATTAAAAAAAAGTTGTATACACGTCAAGTCAATATTGTGACATGTGGTATTGTCAATGTTACGTGTCAAACATTTTAACACTGTCATGTGTCAAGTGAATATCATTGTCATGTGCCAATGTTACATATCTTATATTCAATTTAATTTCAAATTTTATAAATTTTGTTCAATTTAGTATAATTTTCGTTAATTGTCACGTGTCTTAATCATCAATATGAGCTTCTGTTGATCATATGTTACAATACTGACTTGACACGTGAAAAGAAAATTAAAGTTAAAAAAATATACTAATTATATAAACAAATATTTAATTAATTAGTTTTTAAATTAGGGGTTAAATACATTTTTATCTGTTAACTTTTAATAAAAATAAAAATTAATTTATTTTTAAAATTTAACATAAATTAATTAAAATGGTTAAATTTATGTATTTTTTAAAATTAAAGACTAAATTGAACTAAAATTTGAAAAAAACTAAAAATTAAGGAAAAAATAATATTTAATCTATAAATTAATAAAAATAACTTTTAAGTTGTAAAATTTCAAAACAGAAAAAGTCTTTTCGTTCATGGAATGCGGGGTCAAATTTGCAATCTCTCCTATGCAAGAATGCGTTTTGCTCCACTCAATCAACTCCAAAAAGTTATAGGTAGGTATTGGAACATAAACGTTAAAGTATGAAAATAAAAATAAAAATATTCATTATCATGTTTTTCATTTTTAAATAAATGTAGGTGATATTGGAAAATGAAATGAAACATATTTGGGTGTTTTTTTAGTGTAAAAAATGTTATAAGTACAATATGAAAATCTATAGTCTGAACTTTCCAATTCTATTTGTAAAGAGTATTTGATCACTAGCTTCACCTCAAGAGAGTTGAGACATTCGGTAAAAAAACAGAGTCGAAATCATATTAAATCTTTGACAAATTTGATAATGGATTTCATTTGCAAGTCAATATTCGAAATCATATTTTCCTTGATTCCAATTCATAATTGGATTTCACTTTCAGGCCAATAAAGTCTAAATCATATTAACCTTTATTAAAATTCAACTAGCCTATCATGTTTGATTATAACGTGTCTATGAAAAAACCCTCTTTTTTCCAAAAGAAAAAAAAAGTGGTATTATATTTAAAGATTTCATTTTTTATCCCTGACTGATACTTATGTATATATGATAACTGTTGCATGCGTGGCAACAGTGTTTACTTCTGTAAATGTATGGAGGCAGGGTAATACAAGCTTTTGTTTTAGGCCACAAAAAAAAAATTATTTAGTTAATTTATATTAGTATTTGGTTTAATAAATAGTGTTAATTGAAGTGTGTTTTTTAATGAATTTTAGTCATAATAATTTTTTTTTTTTAAGTAGGATTCTTAGTTGACACTTCAGTGTTTTACTTGATATTGTAATATGAATTACATTTAAGTTGGATTCTTAGTTGACACTTCAATATGAATTAATGTACCTTAAGTGAATAATATTTTCAAAAAATTTGACAAGTACATAAAGTTTATAAATAATGAAATGAATTTTTAAATTTGAGTATTGAATTTCGAAAGATGATTATATTATTCAAATTATTAAGTGTTTACTTATGACATCATAATTACATTCAAAATATTTCATAATCTCATGGAAATTTTAAAGATAGAAAAATTGTTTACAGATAAAATCTCTAATAAATGAAAGAAATAAATGTTTGTAGCGTATTTTTAAGTTTGTTTTTGTTCTTTATCCAATTAAAATTTATTTTTACTTACAAAACAAGAGATGACATTAAAACATCAATAAATCTTTGTTTTTAGTTGAAATTATTTTATTTATAAACATATTTCTTTGTGTATGTATATATCGAGGATAAAATTTGCACTTTATCACTTCTCACGCATGTATTCTCAACCTCTTTTGTCCTCGTAACTTTTGAATGTATATTTCACTTATTGTTTTAATAAAATTTTAATAATAGATAAAATAATTCTTTCCACCATAATAAAAAATAATAATTTTTAAATATATTAATTTATTTTATCATCTAGATAAAATATATTAACCTTTTTTTTTATCTCAACAACTCAGTGGATTGAATGCAAAGTTTCATCCTTAACACACCCACCTACTACTAATAATATGGTGTATATAGAATATTTCTCAAATCATCACATATAACGATGGGGTATAAGAGTCAAAAGATAAATGATAAATAAAATTTTTTGAAGTTCTCATATCTAATAAATGTAAGATTAAGTGGAAATTATCTTTATTTCATTTGGCAGGAATTAGTTAGATTTAAATTTATTATCTTAATATTATAATAAAGTAATTAAAAAACTACTTTAAACTCAATATCAAATTATTAAGAATCCGTGATATAAATAGAGAAAATCGTGATAGTAGAAACTAATTTTATGAAAATGAGAAAAATAAACACATCCTAAATTGTAATGAAAGTGGGTTGTTGATGAGAGAACGGTACTTGTTTTCTCATGTTTTGGTGAAGATGAGAGAAACATGGTCTCATCTTCACACATCACACATGCACTTCAATGATTAGCTCTAGGCGATGCCACGTACGCTGTGGGCACCCCAACTATGATAATCATGACATGATCTGAAGGCAAGGTCATGATCAATGTAGATCTCTTGGGCCCCTCCCTAGTCAACAAGCAAATGTGGTAGACCCTCAAGTACTGAATCAGACCAGCCCCACAACAGCACCCAACACAATGTGGGTCCCATTCACCCAAACCATTGAATGGACCGTTACAAAGCCAAGCAAACTGAAAATGAGTTTTGGTTTGTCACAAACAACCACATTGGAAGTAGAGAAAACCTTCACAACCATAATTTTGAGAACCCAAAATAAAAATAAACAAAGAAAGAAACACCACTGCAACTTCAAATTCTCCTTCTTCTTCTTCTTCTTCGCTTCTATAATCCTCGCTTACTCTTATGGACCCCACCCCTCTACTTATATATATATATTTTTCTTTTTTATTCTTTTGTTTTACGTTTATCAATTCTTTTGTCATTTCTTTTATACAAATAAACTAAAAGTGCGTTTGGTTTTCAAGTGTAAAATATAAATTAATTTTTAGTTTGGTAAAAATGTGAAATTTTAAAATACAACTTACTTCAGATTTTATCACTTAAACAATATTTTTCAACTCGACTGATATAAAAATGTTACTTTTTTTTTTCTTAACTCGACCAACTTTAATAATTTTTAATAAAAATAATATTTAGTTATAATTCCTTTCAAATAAATTATACCAAATATTTATATTTACTAAGGATATATGTTTATATTTTTAACAAATAAAAAAAAAAACTTATTTTAGTTTCCAGTGAGCGTCGTTGAATATACAATCCAGTAAAAGTATTTTGTCGATCTTTTTATTTTTTAAATCATTCAAAATAGTATATTTTTTCTTTTTATAATAAAATGTCATTCTTTCCATAAAAATAACTTATCTTCTATATTTATAATATTTTTTTCTATTCAAATAAATATAATGACTAAAATATTTCTCTACAAAAATAACTTTGTCATATAAAGAGTATTTTATTATTTTTCTTTGATTTTTAAAGAATGAAGATATAATTACTCAATTTATATTTCTTTTTAAATTTTGTTATTGTTCTACTGTGTTCAAATTTTCAATATTTTAAAATATATTAAAAATATCATCCATATATCAGAGAAGTGGTATATCTTGAAGACACATAACAACGACATCAAATACATAAGTTGAAAATCTGAATTCATAGTTGGTAAAAAATAATAAATAAAATGAAAATTAAAATTTGAATTAAAAACCTATAATTAAGAAAAAACCTATGGAGTATTTATTAAGATAATGAATTATTTCAATAAAGTCATTTTAATAAATGACATATTTATTATTGTTATTAATATGTGAAAAATAAATAAATTTGAAACTGCAAAGACAACTCTTTCATAATTATGAATTTCAAAATTAATTAACAGACGTAATTAATTATTTATTGAAAAAATACTGATATGATAGAGTATGAGCATGGTGCCACCCGAGGCTGCGGAAACTGATAGGAGAGAGAGAATTAAAAGCAAAGAGGCAGGGAAAGCCTTTTACACGTGATAAAGAAAGAACAAAAAGCGCTTTGCATGCGTGTATAAGATCATCATAATCATCATCAACGCTACTTCTTACCCACCTTCCCTTTCCTTTTTCTTCTCTTTCAAAGTTCTGAATCTCCTGCTTCTTCTACCAACACACCCTTCTACTGTTTCTACCCTTCCTTCCTTCCCTTCACGCATACCTTACCACCCATGTTTCACAACCCCTTCTGCTGAACCAGGGTGAGTTCAAGTTTCGTCCTTTTATTCATTTTCATGCTCATTGTCACTTCTGCTTGGTGGGTTTCAGTTTTCTTTTGAGTTTGTTTAACTTCAAGCCTTTTAATGGAAAAACATTTTGCTCTAAAGCAAGCCCTACCAGCATTCTCTCTATCTATTTTCTTGGTGAAAATATTTGACAGTGATTTTGTTTTTGTGCCGGTGGTTTCTGTTCCTTTTTCTCAATTTCATGGTAGTCCTGTGTAGTGAAGGTTTCAGCTTTGTCTTCACAATCCATGCATTGTAATGTTGTCTTTTTTTAAGAAAGTATGGTTGCGTGTCTGCACATGTGCGTCGTCTTGGTAATTTTCAGTTTTCGGCAGGGGACAAGTCTGTAAGAACTGGTTTTGTCTTCTGGTTATTTCCATTTTCCGAGTTTCTCACATGTCTAATCACATTTTATTATTGACTCTTCTATTCCTTGCTCATAGATAGTTGTCATTGGCTCTACTTACTGAACGATCGTGCTTATTTTTCTTTTGTCTTTTGCTCTTTGTGATATTTCGTGTTCTATGCTACTAATTAGCACTGAGATTTCCTTGTCTTCTGGCCTTTTCAACTTTAAGCAAAGGCGAGAAGATGTTGCTGTCCAAATTTACTTTTCTTTGCCTTATTTTGCTATGTGGCCCTGTATAGTTGTATGTTTCTACTACCATGACCACTTTTGGATTTGCTTGGGAAGTAAGGGTGAAAAAATCAATTTTCAGTTTTGCAAAAGAATGGTAATGCTTGTATTGCTATACAATGACACAATACAATGCCAGTTTTCAGTTTCACCCTTACTAATTTTCTTCCTCTGATTATATACATCAAATCAAGCCATTCTCGGTAATGCACAGTAATTACTGCTGATTATACCAACGTAATAATTACATTTTCCATCTTTGTATATGCATTCTTATCTGAAGCAATTGGTACTGTTTGGCAGACATGACAAGCAAAAGCTAAAAGAGTGTGAAATTGGTTTACTGTGAAGCTTGTCACCTTCGACAAGTTTGTTGTACTATTGTTGTTTGTACATATTCTGGTGAGAGTAAGTACCCATCAACCAGGCCAACATGCCAGTGAGGCAGATGAAAGAAAGCTCGGAGCAACACCTTGTGATCAAACCCCATTTGCAGAATCCTATGAATCCAGCCAAGAAGACAACCAAAGCTGCTCAAAATGGCAAAGGTCCACCGCCACTTGAAATCGATGGCCAAGCTTTGCCTCATTCAAAGAACAAGGGAAGAAGAAGGGGGAGAGGTGGCAGAAAACCCGATCAAGGAGATGTTATGATGAGGCCTAGATGCAGACCATGCACTGCAACACTTACAAGTAGTGCAAATGGGAATGTTGAAAATGATTTCATCTCTGATATGGGTTTTCCCACTTCAAGCAAGTCTTTGAGCTTTGCTCGTAGGCCTGGATATGGACAAGTTGGGACAAAATGCATTGTGAAGGCTAACCACTTCTTTGCAGAGTTACCAGACAAGGACTTGAACCAATATGATGTAAGATCCTTTCCTTGGTATACATGTATCACTATACTGATATGGCAATTAAATTGGATGTTCTGAGTGCACAACTATTGGGCCCTCTATGGCAGCATGCATTTAAGTTCATCCTGTGATTTTCCTCTTATAGGGGTTCTGCTTTTGCAGTCCTTTTCTTGTAGTGTTATTAATGAGACTTTAAATTTTCCTTTGAGGCTTTTGTTCCCTATTATTATTATTATTATTATTATTATTATTATTATTATTATTATTATTATTATACTTTTTTGCTTTAATTTAATGTCATTATGTTTGCCTTTATTTTGAAGGTTGCTATTACCCCAGAAGTGTCTTCTAAAACAGTAAACAGGTCTATCATAGCAGAACTAGTGAGGCTCTATAAAGAGTCTGACTTGGGGATGAGACTTCCAGCATATGATGGCAGAAAAAGTCTGTACACTGCAGGGCAGCTTCCCTTTGCTTGGAGAGAGTTTAAGATTAAGCTTGTAGATGAAGAAGAAGGAGTCAATGGCCCCAAGTAAGGATTTATTGCTCATAATCACTTTCAATATTTTTCTTTTCTTCTCTCTCCCTTATCAACTCACACAAACAAACACAACCACCCCTTTTGTACTGTAACCAGAAAAAACCGAAAAGTGTTTGTGTTTGGGTAGGTTCAATTTCAACTGACACCTTGGCCATTTTTCAGAAGGGAAAGAGAGTACAGGGTGGTGATCAAATTTGTTGCTCGGGCAAACTTGCATCACTTGGGCCAGTTCCTAGCTGGTAAGCGTGCTGATGCACCCCAAGAGGCACTTCAAATCCTAGACATTGTACTAAGAGAGCTGGCAACTAAGAGGTACTATAATAAACTTTAAAAATTCAAGAAATTATATACTTAATGAGTAAGTGAAGCTTAAATCATGTTTATCTTACCATGACTGCATTTTCTGAAGGTATTGCCCAATTGGAAGGTCCTTCTTTTCACCTGATATTAGAACACCGCAACGGCTTGGAGAGGGATTAGAGTCATGGTGTGGATTTTACCAGAGCATAAGGCCTACTCAGATGGGACTCTCCCTCAATATTGGTACATTGCTTATATTGATTAAATATTAATTATACAAGTACTAATCACAGTAAAATTTAGGGCTTGTTTGCTTGAAAAATTGTTTTCTCTTTCGTACACGTCTTTGAAAACAGAAAATAAAATAAAAATAAAGTGTAATTTTTGTACTTTGAGGTACAAACTTAAAATGAAAATAAAAAACGTTTGCTCAAATAAAATAAGTTGATAAATTTAATTTTTCTCTTAATTGTGTTCCTGCATTTCGTAGATATGGCATCTGCTGCATTTATTGAGCCACTTCCAGTAGTGGAATTTGTTGGGCAGCTATTAGGGAAAGATGTGATGTCAAGGCCATTGTCAGATGCTGATCGCATTAAGGTAATTAATACTGTGACAGAGGATGCTAAGTTCATATGTTATTCAGTCATTATTGATCAATTTAAGGAGCTTCTTTTTAACGTCTAACAGATTAAGAAAGCCCTTAGAGGAGTAAAAGTTGAAGTAACACATAGAGGGAGTGTGAGAAGAAAATATCGTGTTTCAGGGTTGACTTCTCAACCAACAAGAGAACTTGTGTAAGTTTTTTTTCTTCCCGGTCTCTTTCTATTAGCATTCGTAGAAGTTGTAGTGATTTTCCGTTAGTTCACTAAATAATGATGTATTTTTTAGGTTTCCTGTTGATGAGAACTCAACTATGAAATCAGTAGTTGAATACTTCCAAGAGATGTATGGCTTCACTATTCAATATACTCACCTTCCATGCCTCCAAGTGGGAAACCAGAAGAAGGCCAACTATTTGCCTATGGAGGTAGGAAAAGTTCCTGGTAATTGAATTATTCACTCAACATGCTCACAATGTTTAATGTTATATGCTTCTGCTTCCCTAGGCTTGCAAAATTGTTGAGGGGCAACGCTATACAAAAAGATTGAACGAGAAGCAAATTACTGCTCTATTGAAAGTTACTTGCCAGAGGCCTCGTGATCGTGAAAATGACATTTTACGGGTATTTAATTTGGAAGCTTCACTACAACAATCCAACCTTTCATTTAATGTTAACTTTCACAAAAAAGCCACTTCCCACCCATGCCTATTTTTAAAAATTAGTCTATTTAATTGCAAAACAATCATTTAAACATGTCTTCATTATTAGTTCTAAAAGTACTCAGCAAATTTCTATTCTTCATGGTTTTTATGACAATTTTGTAATTTGTGTTTGTATGTGATGTGACGAATGAAACCTTAGATTATATGAAGGATAAATACATTTAACTAGTTTTTTACACACACACATGTATTTTTCTCTTAAGTACATGATAATGTTGGACCTTCATAAATAGTAACGATTTGTGTATTTTATTTTTATGTGGGGGGCATACAAGCAGACCATTCAACATAATGCTTATGATCAAGATCCGTATGCAAAAGAATTTGGAATTAAAATCAGTGAAAAGCTGGCTTCTGTTGAAGCAAGAATTCTTCCAGCCCCTTGGGTAATGTACTTTCCCTTCTATAGATCTGGTTTATCAGATTTTCTGAAAATTTAATTGACCTTTTCCCTACTATTCATTGATTTAAAGTACTTTTGATTTCAGCTTAAATATCACGAAAGTGGGAAAGAAAAGAACTGTTTACCCCAAGTTGGTCAATGGAATATGATGAACAAGGTAATGTATATTGGCATTACGTTCCTCTGTTCCTCAGCTGTTTTATAGCTGTTTTTGACCAATTCTCTGGTTTAATTTTATGTTGATATAGCTTTGGTTTATTTCATGTATTCCAACATATCTGGTATTCTTGTTTAGGCCAACAACTTGTGATAGCTCAGAGTATTGATATGTGTCTCTTAAATCTTGAATTGACAGAAAATGATTAATGGAATGACTGTTAGCCGGTGGGCATGCATAAATTTTTCACGGAGTGTGCAAGATAGTGTTGCTCGCACTTTTTGTAATGAGCTTGCTCAAATGTGTCAAGTATCTGGCATGGTAATCCTCAATCTATTTTATTATCATTTTGTCTATGTTTGATAGGAAGAAATATACTGATATTCTGTAACATATCTTTTTCTTTTAGGAATTTAATCCAGAGCCTGTTATCCCCATATACAATGCCAAGCCTGAACAGGTAGAGAAAGCTTTGAAACATGTCTACCATGTTTCTGCGAGCAAAACTAAAGGAAAGGAATTGGAGCTATTGTTAGCAATATTGCCAGACAATAATGGGTCGCTTTACGGTAAGCCATTCAAATTGATGATACCTCTATGATTGTTGTATGGTATCAATCACAGAGTGCTACTTGCTTGAGTTGGCATAATACACAAGATGTTCCAAGTGATAATGCAGAGTATTCATTCAAATGTTTTTTGTTTTCAGGTGATCTAAAGCGAATTTGTGAAACTGACCTTGGGCTAATTTCACAATGCTGTCTGACAAAGCATGTCTTCAAAATCACTAAACAGTACTTAGCTAATGTGTCTCTGAAGATCAATGTGAAGGTTTGTTTACTTCTTAATCACAAAACTACCTGTCCTGACTAAGCCATTGTTTCAACTTTAAAGTCTCCTTCAATTTTCTATTAATTATTAGGCAATTTCCCATCTGGTTTTTCCTTCAAAATTGCTTTGATAACCTCATGCTTTTTAATAAATAAAATAGACACTAGTTAGAAATTGTTAGCCAAATTCTAGGCTTGGTTATGTTGCAGAAATTATGATCCTTATTTTTTGGGTATTCATGTTAACGTTGCTGTTACTTCTCATCAATGCATTCAAAAAATAAATAGTGGCCACTTACCCTCCTCCCGGTGCAGATGGGCGGTAGAAATACTGTACTTCTTGATGCTGTGAGCTGCAGAATACCATTGGTCAGTGACATACCAACCATAATTTTCGGAGCAGATGTAACCCACCCTGAAAACGGCGAAGACTCAAGCCCCTCAATTGCAGCTGTACTAATCTTAATCTCTTTATCTTTATTTGTTTTATTGTAATGCAATAGTCACTGATAATGATTGCTCATGCTGTAGGTAGTAGCATCTCAGGACTGGCCTGAAGTAACAAAATACGCTGGTTTAGTGTGCGCTCAAGCTCATCGGCAGGAACTTATACAAGACTTGTACAAAACTTGGCACGACCCTGTTCGTGGCACAGTCAGTGGAGGCATGATCCGGTACTAATAATATTAATTTTATATTTTAATTCTGAACATCATTCTAGACTGTTGTGTGATGGGTTTTTGATTATGTTAAATCTTAGTTTATCACTTTTTTTTTATTGAAAGACTCTATGCACGAGTAATTTCTCATACTCATTCGCAATTACTAAGTTTATTATTTTAACGTGTCCTTTTTTTGTGCAGAGATTTACTGGTTTCCTTTAGAAAGGCAACAGGACAAAAGCCGCTACGAATTATATTTTACAGGTCATTATGTTTAATTTATGACGAAAGATCTATAATGCATGTTATAAACATTTAGTTGGTACTTGCCACTGATTTTATTAGAATTACATTGAACATTGAGTTTCTGTGAGATGGACATTTAGTTGGTACGTTGAACATTACAAACTTAGTTCCAATGAAATGTGTAGAATTTGTTAGTAAGTTTCCTATATTTTTAAGCTTCCACCCCCTGTTTTTTCCTTTATACATGTAATTTTCACTCTCCAGCTTCATTGTTTTCACTTTTACACTGATTTTATCTCAACGGACTTCAGATGTTTTCTGAACTCACGGCCAATTTTTCCTCACCTGTCCACATAAACTCTGGTATTTCCAAATCAAGTGCATAAAACATCCCAAATGGTCTACCTTTTATACAATATTTCAGGGGCACTCCAGTAAAATTTAGTTCTAATCTCGTAGAATAACATGTACAAGTAGACCCTCTGCTCACGACTTTCAATTTTTGAGCATGTCCAGATTTTAAAAGTCCATAAATTTTGTACCAGCATTAAAGTTTGATGGAAGTGTTACCAGGATATTAACATTGACATTTGAACAGGGACGGTGTCAGTGAAGGGCAATTTTACCAAGTCTTGCTTTATGAGTTGGATGCGATTCGGAAGGTCAGTATCACATGCTTTCTATCATCAAGCACTTATGCTCTTTTTATAACAAAAAAAAATGAGTTCTGAGAAGCGATTCTGTGTAGGCATGTGCTTCCTTAGAACCAAATTATCAGCCTCCAGTAACTTTCATAGTCGTGCAAAAAAGACATCATACTCGGCTATTCGCAAACAACCACAGGGACAGAAGCAGCACTGACAGGAGTGGGAATATATTGCCTGGTATATTGCACATTCCTTAAACTCTTCTGCACAGAGATGCCATTTCTGAATCATTCCTCTCATTTTCTTGTTTTAAATTGCCTTTCAGGGACTGTTGTTGATTCCAAAATCTGCCATCCAACAGAATTTGATTTTTATCTCTGTAGTCATGCTGGCATCCAGGTAGAAGATGGTTTTTACCTTCTTTTCCAGTGTTTATGATTACAAATGTCAAAATTAGAGGGAGAATAAAGTTCAATAACAAGTTTTAACATTCAGAATTTAACCAACTTAAGATTAACAAGTTTTAACACAGGAGGACAACAGATTAACCCAGAATGAATCTCATGACATTCTTTGCTAAATCTTGGAAAAATCTAAGCTTGTGTTTGTGCTATAACACATTCAGGGTACTAGTCGGCCAGCTCATTATCATGTTCTGTGGGATGAAAACAACTTCACAGCAGATGGAATTCAGTCTTTGACAAACAATCTTTGTTATACATATGCAAGGTGTACACGCTCAGTATCTGTTGGTAAGTCCATATTTCAATTACTATGAAATTTTTCACTTTTTTTTTGTCCAGTTACTAGCCTTAAGACATGAATAGATTAGAACTGAATTGGGTGGAATCGTCGTTGTGCAGTTCCCCCAGCATATTATGCGCATTTAGCAGCCTTTCGAGCCCGTTTCTACATGGAACCAGATATGCAAGAGAATGGTTCTACAGGTGAGGGTAATGGTCATGCTTCCAAAGGAACACGAGCTGCTGGAGATTATAGTGTGAAGCCATTGCCAGATCTGAAAGAAAATGTGAAGAGAGTGATGTTTTACTGTTAGAGTGTTTAGTGGCTTGGCCTTGGTAGAAGGGTATAGGGAGGCATCAACATGGTAGGTGACTGAAAAAAATTCATGGAAAGAAATTACTACTTTGTACATTAGTCGTGTAGGTTTCCATCGATAGATCCATGATTACAGTTCTTGAGGATTAGTTTAGAATGAATTCCTACAAGTATTTTTAGGTTTTATAGGTGTCAAATTTGCCATTGTAAAAAAATTCTGTCAATCTTTGAAGAAAATTTTGCCATAAGGCCTTTTACATAGATCTTCAAGAGCAGGAATTTCCTACTTTATCTCTGCGTGCACATTGGGCTATTACTGTTACCTTTCATTTTAGAAAAGTCACTTAAGAACATCAACAAAAAAAATCACTTTTAAAATAATAATGATGTAAACCTAACAAACAATTTTAGAGATTAAAACCAAATTTGAAAGTATTTACAGAAGAGTTATTTAAGCATATATTTTGTTGATGACATTGCAGAACCACTCTATAAACACAATCTCTAATTTACAATAATATGCAAAGAGTAAAAATAGCGGAATATATTGTACAAATACAAAGTACAAAATCAATGAGAGAAATTTAATACGGAAAAATTACTGAATGTGAGATAGAACCATGACCAATAACTCTTTTATGATCATAAAAAGGGTATAAATTACTTCCAAATAAGTACACAAAATTGAGCTAATTAACAAGTAATATCTGGGAAAAATTTTGAAAAATAAAATTAAACTTTAGTTTCTGATCTATTTTCATTTCGAACTGGTATATGAAATTTTAAAAGAGGTATTGTGGTTATCAGGATAAAATATGTTATTGGATCTTTAACACAAATTTTCCTATCAAAAGCGATGTTGGTTAGATATATAACTAATATTATGCTATTTATGTAAGTTTTTTCTTTTTTTTAGTTCTTACTAACAAAGATTTTAAAATATGTTCAAATTTTATAGAAATTTAAAAAAAAATTGACATTTTAGATCGACAAAAATAATTTAGTTTAAAATATATTTAATATTTTGTAAATATTGCGAAGAAAACAAAACGCATTTTATCCAATAAATATTTACTAACTAAATTGATTTTTTTTTCATGGACATTTGATGTAAATAGTGTCAATTTTATCTGACGTGATCATTTGTTACTTATCAATAACATTACAAAATGAATTAGATAAATTAGTGAAAAATGAATAGAATAACTGACATTGCAAACTACGAATTACCAATTTGAAGTTTGTGGATTTGGTGCTCAAATTTGAAGTTGTTCCTGTGATGATGAAAAAACTCCTTATTGCAACTCTTACAGTAATTATAGTAATGATGCTAACTTTCTTTCTTCTCTTCTATTATTGAAAAATGAACTTTATTTGAACTAAAAGAATATTCTCTACTTGAACAAGGGAGACATGAACAAACGTATATATTTAGTCTTTTCTTATACAAGAAAGGATTTCAATACCTTAAAAGAAAATTTGCTAAATTCAATTCAGTATTAAACTTGTGGAGACAAGGTTATGGTCAAAATCTCATTAGTACACATCATTATGGCAAAATTTCAATGTTATACAACTACAAATTTTAATCATTAATTACTGTCACCATAAAGTTCAGGAAGTTAATGTGTGTGCCCTCACACATTTTTATGTAAATACTTCACTGATGATTTTTTACTTCTAGGAAATTTTTCCAAATTTATTTAACTAAACATTTTTTTTTTCACGTTTTTTATATGTTGTAGAAATCAATGTTTTTATTATAATAATAACTTGTATAAAAATACAAAGAAATACAAAGAGACGCATGTAAAATAAAATAAATAAATAAAATTTCAAATCTTTATGTTTATTGCTTCTATTAAAGAAATTACCATAAGAGGCCTTAGTAAGAAGAAAAAAATTTACTTTTACAGAAATCTAGAATTATGACGTGTCTCGTGTTTGACTTATATCTTGAAAACTAATATTTCTAAAACTAATGTTTTGCAAAAATTATTTCTGATCTACATTCTCTTTGTCACATTCTTCCGAAGAAAAAGGAAAGAATCTAACTCCAATAATTTTTTTATTAAATAATTTAATATAATAATAAATTAATGATTTTAATAAAAATAAACGCTACCATTCTATTTTAAAATTTAATATAAATATTTTTATTAATCAAACAAAATTTAGTTATTTATAACTTTTGGTTATTATTTTCAATAATCATGATTTTTGGATTAGCACCTGCAAAACGTCTTGTCAGGGAGACAAGACAAGTACATACTCGTCAAAGTTAGAGTGCATTTTGTTAAGTTTTTTCTTTTCTAGAATATCTTTAAATTTTAAAATTCATACAAAATGGCATGTTAAAGTTTAGAAACTAACTTAAATTAGATTTAGTTAAAAATAACAATTACCGTTGATCGACAGTGAAAAATCCTCTATATACATAATATATCAAAATTTTAAATTTAAATTCAATCAAAATTGTGATTAAATCTAAGTTATGGTATATTTAAAAGGAAAAGAAAAATTGAAAAGAAAATGAGAACAATTGTATTATTTTCACTATTTATCATAATTACTTCAAAAGACACATTTTATAATCACAATTCGTTGACCAAATAAACTGTTTCATACGATAAAAACATATAAATCATACTAAAAAGTCATGTGACAAGGACTTATCAAACAAAATTTTGAATTAATTTATTTAATGACACCGTGAAAATAAATAAAAGATATTGGGACCATAAAAAATGCTTTATTTCAATTTTTGACTTCTCAAGTTGGTTCCTTCTTGACTTTACATATCATCTCTAACATAAGTGGTCTGGATCCTGTTATCTGCAAAAAGGGCTTCGACAATCAAGTCAACAAAAAGGCTATCAAAAGTCAAATATCATATTAGGAAATTAATGAAAGTGTACCTTTAATTGTTGGGGTCCACTCATATTTATAGAATCATTAAATGTGTATGTCCCTTCTTGTGGGCTGGGCCTTCTTCGAGTCATTTTGGACTAGTACCTAAATTTCATATGGGCCTAAGCTAAGCCCAAGTTATAAGTGTCTGTGGCAGGTTTAAATCCAGAGTTAACGACCCTATATTCAATATGACAATCTATAGTAGGCGGCCCAGACCGTTATGTGATCTTGTTTAACCCATTACCCATATACTATTTCTATTTGTGGGACTATATCTAGGCAGTTTTAGCCTTATAGTTATCCAATTATGCCTAGGTATACTTCAGATACACATTCTAACTTAAACTAAACACACTCCAAATTTACATCTAACATAAAATAAAAGTTTTATATGAGTAGGTAAATTGGTTTATGCTTCATCCACCCATGTGGTTATTTATCACATGTTCACATGAATGAACATGATAGTTATAATCAAAGTATAAAAAAGGTGTAGCTATATATATAGTGGATGCTTTATTTTAGGTACGGATGATATTATATATATAAGGATAATGCTTAGGAGTTCTTTTTTTTTTTTTTCTAAACCACATAGTGCAAACACATTATTCTCAATATTTCTCATTTCTTTTATATTTTTTTATCATATTATATATCACTATCCAAAACTGTTTAATATTTTAAAATATAGACACAAAGAAAAGAATCTTGTTTATATATTGTTATAGATATTTCTCATTTCTTTTATATTTTTTTTCTCTCGTCATCATATTACATATCACCAGCCAAAACTGTTTAGTATTTTGAATTGTGAACACAAAATAAATCTTTTTTATATATTGTTATAGATATTTTTTATTTCTTTTTTTTTTCTTTCTCGTCATCATATTACATGTCACCAACCAAAACTGTTTGGTATTTTTTTTTATCTCATTTTGTTTTTAGGTTAAAGTTTGTAAAAATGATTGTTTGGCGGGCAACTCCACTTAATAGGGATCAAACTGTTGAGAATCGAGCGGTAGGCCTTTAAAATAATGAAACTGTATTTGAGTCTTCCCATTGTTTAGTAAATTCTGATTCTCAATGGCTGGTATATAAGTAAAGAAAAATAAATAAATAAATTATATATGGTTGGTTTCCTGATGGAATTTTAGTAAAAAAATTAAAGTTCCAAAAGTAGGGGAACTTTTTATGAATTTTTCTTTCATATTTTATCCCTTGGGACCCATTTGGCATATGCTTAATTTATATAATAATAATAATAGTAATAGTTTTAATGGAATATTTCCTATTTGCAGTATTATGTCAACTTAGCCTCTGTTTCTTAAGCTTATTAAATAATCAATACACGTTCCCCTCATCCATACAAGTAACACAACTTGCGACTTAACATCAAGCAAGTATATCTTGTTTTCTGTACGGGTATTTTTTTAATATAAAGTAAAATCTTAGCAAAAATATTTAAAAGTGTGAGAAAAATATGTGTAATTAAAATAAATAAAAAAGTTTGGATAAAATTGAAATAACATTTGAGATTACAACAAATACTTATATTTAGGACAAAAGAAAAGGAACTTCAATATGAAAACCTAAAGTTTATTAAAAATGATATTTGAAGGGGGGGAAAGCACGATAAGAGAATACTTTTACAATTATAATATAAAAATTATTTATCATTATAATCATCGTTATTATACACCATTTTTCAATATTTTTAGTTTTTTTTAAATAGCATATAATAATTATAATTTAGGACCTCGGTAAGGTAGTTCCTATTATTTTTTCAGAAAATTGGCAGTGTTTAATCTTTATCATTAAGTGAAATTTGTAATTTAGTATCCATATGATTCTTCTTATTGAAGTATATGACAAATTAAAATGAGTTATGAGGGATGGTTATGGTCATGGTGAATTCATAATACCCACCTCATACAATGTGATTTATATGGGACTCATGCCGTCTTTATTTTAACAACGGTAAGTTTTTTTTAAATATCAAACACAACAAATCATCAACTAGAAAACAGATATAACAGAAAAAAAAAATCAAACTAAACTTAATGAAAATACTGTTGAAAACCTAATCTGATTTTATATTTTTTGTAAAATTTTCTATTATTAACATCATGAATTGGTGATGATGATGATATATATATATTGAAATAATTAGGCATAACCTCTAGCCTGCACACATTCCAAAATTTTGTCAGAATTTAAATTTGTTAGGAAGCTAATGACAAAAGTAGGGTTATATACGTAAATTTTGAATCAAATCAAACGTAAAAATATAGTCGTACACTTATTTTTACAAATAAAAAAGAGAAAGGAAGAGAAGAGAGAATGTGAAATGATGAGTGATGTGAAAGAATAAGGTATAAAGACAAAAAATAAGTGGTAAGAAGTGTAATGAAAATTTGTTAATTATAAGACTTCCTCGCTCTGAACCACCATAATTAATCTCTATCTTTTATTTAATTTTTTTAATTTTAGGAATTGTTAACAATTCTTAGCAGTAAAAGAGTGGAAAGGTTTCAGCTATTTCAGGTAATTAATTAACAAAACCTCAATATGAGAGAAGGTGGTTAATAGAGGGAAAAAACTATAGCCGTTCAACAATAAAGAAGCACAGACTTGAATCTTTTTATGAATGGGGACCAAAAGAAATGAAGACAATTTTAGCATCACGTGACATTCCGAATTTCTGATATCGATCATAATTGTATTTATATAATTCGCAGAAAAGCTTTTGTTTTGATGTGGTTTTTGTTTTCAGTGTCTATAGATTTCATTCAGTATTTAAATTCAAAGAAACCAACTAATTAAATTTGAATCATGATCTGCTTATTAATTTAAGCCAAATAAAATGAGGCATATCTGCACTGTAGAACATTGTATATAACCTGCGACTTCAACATCTCACAATAAAGGAAATGAATGTGGTAACTGGTATATCAGTATTTTTTTCCTAAAGAATATATACGATCCCATTCAGAACTCTTCAAATTACAACTTAGAGAAACCAGTATATGCTCAACATAATCGCAATTTACACAACAACCTGTGAGTTCAAATTGTACTTGCAATTAACACAAATACATAGTTTTTGAGAGTGCAAACACAGACACACACAGTGACTGTGAGCTATTCTTAATGATCAAGCATTTAAGGGATCCCATAACAACTTAACTTAAACTTTTCTAAGTAAATTGCTCAGAAATCACCCGTTAAATAGTTCTTCACAGCTAATAACATGTTTTGCATTTTTTGGTTGAATCAAGAGTTTGTGACTGTACAGTGTGATAATTATGTTGATTATATTAATAGGTTTTATTTTCTCATTGATTATGAACACATTTGTCTGTCTAACAGTAATGCATGAGTGAAGTAGCAGTTAATATAGAGATTAAAGCTGGCATCTGTGGTAACAATAACTGACATATAAAAGACATACGGAAAGAATTGAGAGAATCAAATCACTGACCTATTACATGTCATTTGAGTACTGGTAGCAGATTGAAAGCTATGTGGAATCTTACCGAAAGAGAAATAAAAGAAGGAAAAAAAAGAGGAAGCTTCAGATCCAAAGAAAACCCCGTGAGAACCAAAATGGACAAAGAAGATAAAGAAGAGAGGGAAAGAAACTGCAAACATGTACAAATATTACACAACCAGATGATATTATATAATGGGGACATGGTGGTTCATGACTTCATGTGCTCACATACATTTCTTGTCAGAAACCTTGCAGATCATGGTGTTTATAACGAAATCAAGTGATTGTCCGTACGAGATTTTTCCAAGGAGGATCAATTTTCAATGCACCAGATGATTGTAAACAGTTGAAGAAATATTAAAGTTTATTATATATTACTAGTTTTTCCTTATCTCATACTCACTTGCAGGATTTTCTTTTCTTTGGGATGCAAAGCACATGATTGTTTCATCACGTAGTAAAGATCCAAATTCAAAAACCTATGCCAAAAGGCTGTACTCAGATCCTAGCAAGATGAGGAAAGTACATTGAGATATTTGAGAATCTACCATGACTTCTTCAGCAATGGAATAGTTTTTTTGTCTCACTTGAGCAATTTCTCACACATCAAGCAATATGAATCGGCCTAAGTAACTCACCTGTACTGTGAGCCATATGTATTAATTACAAATATATGCATCAATGTTTATTCAACACCCACATATGTTAATCCCAAAATGTCATGGGGAAAAATCACTACATCACTTTTCTTCTCTCTCAACTTCTCTCTAGTTAACTAATTGACCATCTTTAAAAGAAGAGAAGATAAAAGAAAAGAAATCTAGGTTGTTAAAGGAGTTCAGAGTATCTTTGGAAATTCAGAAAGTACAAAAACCATCAACATGAACCCTAAATACAGAATTTCACTGCCACCACCACCACCAAGGAAATAAACAAAGACACTAATAGTAAAGAAAATCCAATAGGTAAATTTAACAAAAAATAAAAAAAGGGGGTATACTACAATTCCAATGTAAATGGAGGCTCAGACACCGAAGCGCGAATCCGATCCTGAAATTACGAATGCATTGCACCGAACCACGCAAAAACAATTCCTGTCTCTCAAAACCCTAACAATCATACAATTAAGATTTCACACCGTGGAGCATATTCAATTTCACGCAGTGGCAGAAGAAAAGTAAAACAATCATAAAATACATCATGTCCGTTGTTTTATCCAAGAAAAAAAAAACAAGGGGAAAGAAAAAATATATATATATGTGGTAGAGAGTAAGAACCCAGATGAGAGAAAAAAACAGATAAGAAAGCATTCTTAACTAGTCACACTTTGGTTCTGTAAATCGGTTACAAAGAATCAGAGAAAATCGTAGAGGGAAAAGACATAATTGAAGAGAAAATAAAGAAGGAGCAGAAGTAGGGTTCATGCGGCCAACAACTACTGGGTGAAACTGCCACATGATCTGATCTCTCTTCAACTGGGTGAGGAAAGTTAAGATCATGCTGGCAGCTTCAACTGGTAGTGGTGCATGATGGTTATTGGAATGAGGAAGAAGAGATTGGGAATTGAAGGGTAGGGTTTGGATGGAGAAGATAGGAAGAAGCAGTATTATATATAGCAGAGATGAGGGGGGGGAATTAAGAGAGAAGAGTGTTGTGAAAATGAATTATAATAATTGTTATGTATAAGTAAGGGAATATTAGGAAAATATTAAAATGAAAAGAAAATAAAAGAGGAAAAAAGTGGTCCCTGGTGATGCAAATTGAATATTGTCACGCGAACACTAGCAGCATGCAGTTTGCAGAGAAGATAGCGAGTGTTTTCTAAATATATGAGAAATGCATTAATAAGTTTTGGGGTGCGTACTAAGGAAGTGGCCACTGTGTGAGGGGACCATTTGCATGGCTACATCACACATCATGCATCAGGAAGAAGAAAAAAAGCATCTCAACCAAACTCAATTTTTATTTCTTTTTTGCAATTTTCCCATTTTCTTCAATACTTGCTTCTGCTGCATCTGCTACCACATACCGGAAACCTTTCATACTGGTGATTAGGAAAATGACTCATTACTTCTAAAATTAATGCTATCTCCAACCCTTTTTCTTCTTATAGATACTGCTAGTGACATGATACATCTAAAGTATTTATGTCATTATCTATTTTATAGCTTATGTGTTTAAATCTTACATTTTTTATTTTTTTTTTATTGTGCCCGCTAATGCTTCAAAAAGAAGATGTAATTACAGTCTGTACCCGTCGTTTTCCCTTTGCTACCATCTATTTAATTAACATCACCCAGATAGATATACTCACCAATTCCTACCACATTTTTATTCAAAACCATTTTCATTTTCTGGATTACTATTTTATTACATGATTTTTAAAATTTAATATAATCATGATAATGTTATCACCTCCTTTCCATATTTTTAGATGTCTAAAATTAATACACATGAATTAAAAATATGTAATAAAAAAGTAAGATATTTTCTGTTTCGACTATAAACCATTGTTCTCTCATGTATTGATTCTTTGTGCCTGCCTACACCACTAATAGCAGGTATGTAATAAAGAGAAAACATTAATTACATTTTTAATTTCTGAAAACTTCAATTATTTTATATTAAAAAATTTTCAAAATAATCTCTATTTGGTGTATTATGTATACAAAGAAATGTGTATTTAATCTCTATTCATTTTAAATATAATTTACACTATAGCCAAATCCTCAATATGAATTTTTTAAATAACTACTTAAAAAGAAGGTTAACAATATTGTATCATTTATAATTAATTCATAGTATAATGTATTTTATGATATGATCATTAGACATAAACAACAATGTAAATATTATTAGTATTATGGTGTTTGATTTAGTCTCACATCGTTCAGAATTGTGAGATGTGATTATCTATTTTATTATATAAGAAATCTTATGTAAAGTTTGAGATACACCATAAATAAAAAAATTTTCTAGTATAATCGTAGACGTAAACATACACATTGTACGCTGAACCACGTTAAATTTATTTTCTTCTTTCTGACAAACATTTGTGTATGTTAGATGCTTATATTGTAAAGTGGTAAGGTTTAAAAATGCTTAAATGATAAATATATGAAGTTAGGGAGGAAGTGTTAAAGAAAAAAAAAAAGGTATTTAAATTTGTGTAATGGATTGCTTGACTGGTTTTGGTGAAGGAACAGAAAGCACGTGGAAGTGTATGTGGCAAGAATATATAGCTTCTGATGAAGTGTTAAAGATTCTTAGATATATACCGAATAAGTATTATGTATTTTATTTGGACTAGGTATTTTATATGGCCACTTTATATGTGGAGGTGGCGGCTATGATCATTTTTGTGAAATCAGAATGGTGCAAAGTGTTAATATATTTATAAGAGAATATATTAGGAAAATTGAAAAAGAGAAAGAGAATCACATTACACACATGGTTTATTTTATACTTATATTACTTTTTTCTAAACCTTTAAGTGCAATTATACTCTCTTCATCATTTTAAAGAATCAAAAAGCAGCTAGCTTTTCCAAAAGAAATTCATGTGATTGTTATATGTCAACTTCCAACTTTTTTCATTTTTTTTTATGATTATATCATTTCTACTAAATATAATTGGGAGACAAATGATTAAGATCATTTAAAAGTAACTAAGAGTTGAAATTTGTAAGAAGTTTGCAACAAAGAAACATGGTGTTTTTGTCCTACCGATATATAATAAGGAATAGGTTTAAAAACAAAACATTGACGTGTTTTATTCAAATTTAGATTTTTTATTGGATTTTAATGTGCTGTTTTTCTATTGTGCCTCTTTAATACACTGATTACCACTAATTTTAATGTTTTAAAATATATTAAAAAAATTTAAAATACCAACACAGTATATTCTTAATACTCAGTAGAGGACAACACCTAAAAATCAGTAAAGAATCTGGACTCATTTTATTCTTTACCTACTTTATATAAAGATTAATTAATGCAATGATAATAGTAGTTAATGTGTGATGATGATAGGGTTGTAGAGAGGAATTACGGGTGGATTTGATTCTGATTATTGTCTTTGGATGTTGATCATCTATTGGTCACCAAATTAAAGGTAATGTTAGTATCTTGAAAATAAAACATCATGCATTCTCTGCTACTTGTCTATGTTTCAATGCACAATTCATCAACAACTCAGCTTAGGCACCATGATGCCGCATCGCATCAATTTACTAATAAATATTCACTTCATCCAACACACACTTCGCTTTAAAGCTTTCGATGATAATCTTAAAAACTGCATTCACTTCTTCACACAATAGAATTCAATGCCTTCTATACGCAGGCAACACCACCATTATACTCGAATATATGCACACACACCATTTACTTTACACAAATTTTTAAGATTTAATTTTACTTATTGTTAGTTTAAGCTTAAGCTTAAGTGTTTTATTCTTAATTTCTTAATATGAAATATGATAACTTTACACAAATGTTTGGGTACGATTGTCAAAATATGAAAATTTTTTAAACATAATTTTACTAGATTTAAAGTATGTTTAACAATTTTTTCAACTAACTAACGTATGTATTATTATCGCATTGACAACAAGCATTTGAGTAATTAGAACTTATCTAACATGGTCGCTATCATCGATTCTTATAAATATCGATAATAAACTGACTTAATTTGAGTATTAAAGTATCTTTTACATGTATTTATTACTTAAGTAAGATTCTAGCGATAAAAAAAAAAAATAGAAGACTAAAAGAACAAGTAGTTACGTAGATTAGGCTAGACCTTGCTTAAACATATACAATTTAGTGAAATTGAAAGTATTCAATAATATAATTATCTAATTGATACGTATGATATTTTTATACGTAGAGTTTCAAAAAAAAAATTCATTTTTTTTAGATCAATCTTTTATATAACTAAGTAAAGTAATTTAATAATATTATTCTTTTCATATACCAAAAGCATTTTCTATAAGCACTTTAAGTAACGTTTGCCTTTTGAAATCAGCACGTTAAGTAATGTTTACGTCTATGCAAATATACTAGTTTTTCTTTTATGCCTTGTAAAATCCTCTTAGTCGCGAATATGGTGTTTTTTCTTAGTCTACTTTTTACTTTCTCATAGTATAGTTACTTTTGTTTCTATTATTGTTACAACGAGGAAAAAAAAAGTGGGGACGAATATTAAATAAATAAAAAAATTACTAAAAACAGAATATTTAAAAATACAAAACATGTTTAAACTTTCTGTTAAATATTTTTGTAGTGTCAGATCCTTTTATAAATTATTCACCATTGTCACATAGCATCTTTCACTCTGGCGATAATAATTAACTTCATATTATTATTTTTTTATGAAATCAATTATTAAAAGTTTGAACATTATGCATATAATCCTCATACAATTTTACATGTGTTTGATATCATCCTCTATATTATCATATCATCGTAATTATTTTATTTCCTCGATGTACCTTTTTTTTCATCTCCTCTTATTCAAGACACAGTCAAGTACTAAATATGCGTATAACTTTTATAGGATCAAGCATTGTCATTTGGTTATTATATCGACAAAAAAAATGTTTAATTTCTATACGTGTCAAGAAAAATAACATATATCTACTGATACCTTAACTTATTGTATACCATAAGTTCGTGGATTTTGATAATAATTAATTTAAAAGTTAAATTAAAACCTATTTTTAATTTTTTTTTAGTCCAGGTATATTTAAGGTTTTAAATATTTTTTTTATCCATAATTGTTAATTGTTTATTTTTGTTAGAAGTAAGTTGAACTCACAGTCTCTCTCCTTCTTTCTTCTAAACCTCTGAAGAATAATATTATAATCCTCTTTAATTTGAGGATTTTACCATTATTTTATTATTCGTAAAATTGTACGCATATTTTATATTTTTAAATTAATATATGTTGTATGAAAATAATATTATTTAAAACTTAATTCCAGCACATTATACAGATAAAAATCTAGAATGTTTTACATATGTTTCCAATTAATTCCCTTTTGTTTAAAACTTAATCCCCACTTCTTTTTTCTAAAACGGGAAATATATCTGCAAATGTTTACGTTATTTTTGGTGTTATATCCCGTTGGGTGGGGCACACTAGCTAGGAATTATACTGTGAAGCTAGGCCTGCACATATCCCAAGCTAAACTTTAGGATGCATGGCTATGCTTTTTATTTTAAATATGGAGCATGTCTGATCTATGCTTTTTTTTTTTATGCTTGATCAATGCTTTTCTAACCATGGTTGTACGAATTACCAGGACTAAAGTTCAGTCAATTTAGTTAATAATAATAATAATAATAAGATAAATTAGTTTATTCAGTACTTGATTATTGACGTTTAAGAATGTGGGTGTGTATGAGATCATAACCTTGAAGATAATTTTAAACTTTAAACTTATAATAATTTAGTGTATGTGTATGAGAAATAAGAGAGTACCATATTATCGTTTCAAGAAAACAATAGATGAAGCATTTAAAATGTTTGGAGGGGGAAAAAGTTAAGTTGACTGTGGTGTGATTTAAATAGTAGAAATAGGAATAGAAAAGAATTAAATATTTAAAAAAAGGGGGAATATAATGTTGGCATAGAGGAGAGCATATATTTAATTGTGCGAGTAAAGTGGTGGGTTACGAAAGTTAGATTTTTGTGCCAAAATTGTAATTGTTGCCTATAATGGAAAAATTACTATTAAGTCTCAACATCATGGTCCACAATGTATATATGGGAGAAGCTTGCAATAAAACAGGGTGGCTCGAAGACAGAGGAGGTGGTCCGCATTTGATTTGAAGAAAGCATGTTCCATTTGGTTATTTGGGGTCTCAATCTCTTCAGTTATGCCAATGTACCAAAAGTGGCAACCAAGTCAGCAGGTAGAAAAAATAGAGACAGAAAAAGAAAAGCAATAGGTACCATCACAACCCCATCTAAAGCAAGTTTAGCAGCATCTAAAGCCAAAAAGATATTTCCATTCTTCGCTTTCATTCAATTTTCTGTCACAAAAACACCGATGCCTAGATTTTTCAAAATGGGATTCTTGGTGAGTGTTGTTGTGTTGAGAGGGCCCTCGTATAAACGAGCTTTCGGTTGTGTTCTGTCCACAGTCCACTGGGAAAGATGGAGGAGTGTTTTGGGATTTCGTTCCCTAAGAACCCTACATAGATATAGGTGGATGATTTTTTTAATGAGGAGTGATTCTGGTCTTTATTAAGGATATGGGAGATGTGGGAGAGATATATAACTATAAGTACAAGAATCTTGTGAGTAGGGTGGTCCAAAGTTGCTGCTACTGGTTACTGCATGCACTCTTTGTATAAGGATGCAAAGACCACTCAATTTTTCCGTCACAGAAAAGGGAACATAAAGAGCAGCTGAGAGATGAAGCATCTGCAACCCCCATTAAACAATTTTAACTAATTGGAGTACAAGCTGTTCAGAGGTGGGTGTCATTCTGCAATGCAATGCACCTCTTTCTCACTCTCCTTATCTCTAACTCATTCTTATTAGTGAGAGGAAAAGGACGCCGACTTTTGTTCTTTTTGTAAATAATTAATGGGTTATTATTATGACACCAAATGCTGCATGTGAAACCAGGTAAAAAAAATACAACATAGGTTCAAACATTAGTTTAGAGAGGTAATAATCATTCGTTGTCGTTATCTGGAAACAACCAGTTAGTCTGTCACGAGAGAATATAGCCCACGTCGTTGCTTATTTATCACATTCCTGCCTCCGGTCAAGTCTAAGGAACCAAGAAAACGGATTAGAACAAAACCCAATCAAATTCATTTCAAATACTCCAGCGTTTTGAAATCAACGAACTGAATTAGTATACAGTAACCTTTCTGTTAATTATAATATATTAGAACCTGTACAATTTTAAAAAAGAAGACCCATAAAATTTATATTTATTGTTAAATCTCAACTTAGCAAGCATTTTTTGTCATCAACTTGCCCGAGATAAAATGATTTGCCAACTCCATCTTCTTTGCATTTCCCCGCATTTTTACAGCATACGGATCTTGATTTAAGGAAAATAGGATTAACGGTTGTTCGAGACAGCCGATGAAGCAATAATGCAACCCTCCAAATGTCGTACCATCAAATTATTTAAAGGAAAAGAAACCCACGCATAGCTTGATAGTACCAAAATAGGGAAAAATAATAGGCTCCTATAAGACATTATACAATTTCAAAGGAATCAATAAATTAATCCGACAATTCAATGGCATCAATAAAAATAAGATACAATTGAGGAATGGTTGGAACTCATGTTCGTCTCCACGTTCACTATCCGAAAGAGATCTAGCTACCATATAAAGATCTCAATCAGACTACATTAGAGCCGCATGGATCTCACCCCTTGAAAATGTACAAACGATACAACTCACCGAAGACTTAGACCTAAAACAACAAACTACATGAAACAAAATTATTCTTGGATAAGCCCTAGTACACTTAATGAAGAAAAGTAATAATAATATATTTCGCTAGGACAGGGCCACCAGAGTAACCCATCTAAAACTTCCTATAAATTAAACTTGTAATCGATCTTTGTGTGTGTGTGCAAGCAGCATTTTATGGATTTCTTCAGCTGTGGGACGCTTGTTAGGATTTTCTTCTACGCACTTGTGAAACAAATCAACAAGGAATTTCAGCATGTCTTCCTCAACATCTGATTTTTCTATCTCTTCACCGGATGGAATCATTGAGGGTTCGTTCATTGAACTCAATGCCTCCAACTCATCAGTTAACTGTGGTCGTTTACCCATCTGCATAGACCATTGTAGTAAAATTTATTAAAAAAGGCAAGTTGAAGTTACTCATAAACCAGACAGTACAATAACAGCCATTGGAGTCCAAAAGGGAACAAATGATGACCACACCTGCAGACTATCAAGGAAGTGTGAATCAGAAAGCCCAGAATATGGAATTTGCAAAGTAAGCATCTCCAAAAGCAAACATCCAAACGACCAAATGTCAGCTTCCTGTCACAAGATAAAGAAAATATAAATTACAACCGAAGATACTATTTCTGGTTGCTGAGCAATTTTGTTCACTAAACATTTATTCTCAACTCATGAAGCAACATGTGCACTAGCACCTCTAACCACAACAAAAGGGGGAAATGGAACAGCAAATTTGTCCCTGCTAGGAAGGGGTATATCAGCACAATTTTCCATAAACAAACAGAAAATTTCCAAGGCAACTGCCAACAATAGTTCTATAAAATAATTTATCATAATTTATGTTTTGTCCCAATGCGATTGTAATCTCTTCCACATAATGAATTGCACGAAGTGTGCATCCAAATTATTGACTTGCTGTCCTAAGGAACACATTCTAAATTCGAACTGAAAATCCAATAACACATTTTTCAGTAAAATTCGTATGATAAATATGTCTAGCCCCACGCAAGTTCCTAGGGAAAACACAAAAGATGGTATCATACAATGATAGTCGTCAGAACACAATACTCTTAATGTTCCCATCACAATACCGTAAAACACAACTTAAAACATTATGTAAAACTAAATAGTTTTTTTCTCCATGAATAAATTTTTGTTCAATAATAGAATCCCTAAATACTAATTGTTCATTTTAAGAATATGATTTAGTTTTGTTAAATAGTTGTTTATCATTTTGTTGTTAAGCTGTCATAAAGTTAATTTTTAGGTGTACCTTTATATACTTGTTGTACTCACTCTTTTTTCATAAAAACATAATACATAAATTTAGTCAACTCTAACTGAGTTTTGATCATTCTCCGAAATTCAGTGGCCAAGACTATTGTCCATCTTTTCCTGCCATGGCCACAATTCTTCATTGGCCTTTTCATCAGTTTGAGATATAAAAAATGTTTTTCTTCATGACAATCTAGAAAAAGAAATCTACATTGGACAACCTCTTTGGTTTGTTGCTCAAGGAGAGTCTGGTCTAGTTTGTATATTGTCACTCTTAATATGGTCTCAAGCAATTTTTACGTGCTTGCTTCGTAAGGTTCAACCACATTGTTCAAACTTTTGGTTTGAAACACAATGAAGCAAATCATTCAATATTCTATAGTCATACATCCCTTGGAAAATGAAAATACTTAATAGGGGATATGTTGATGATTTGGTCATTATAGGAACTGATGCTGCTTTAATTTCTTAGCTACAGGAACGCTTATGCAATCATTTTTAGACAAAGGATCTTGGAAGTCCCACAATTTTTGGGCATTGAAGTACTCCAATAAAACGAAGGTGTCGTAATTTCTCAAAGAAAGTATGAAAGAAAGTACGTTCTAGAGATCCTAAAAGATACAAATATGATTGATAGTAAACCAGTGGATAGTCCTTTTGATCCAATTCAAATATTAATGTCAGAATAGGGTGAAGCTTTCTTTAATCCTAGCAGATATACAAGACCAGCTGGAAAACTCATTCATCTATTACAAGACCAAATTTGCCTTTTGTAGTTGGTGTTGTAAGTCAGTCCATGTAGACTCCTACAGTATTGATCATTGAAACGCTTGTATGTATCATAAGATACCTCAAAAAGGCTATAGAACAAGGCATACTTTATGAAGATAAAGGAAATAACCAAATCTCTAGGTACTGTGATGTTGATTAAGCATGTTTTCCTATGCACATACGCTTTACTACAAGATATTGTGTTTTCACCTGAAAAGATGTTATTTCTTGAAAAAACAAGAAACAAAATGTAGTTGCCTAATCAACTATGGAAGCTCAGTATAGGGCAATAGCAACTCTCTCTTGTGAGCTTGTGTGAGTAAAACAGTTCCTCCAAGAATTAGATTTTTGTGAGATTCAACAATGAAGATGAATTGTGATAATTAAGCAACTCCTCACAATGCTTGTAATCATGCATTCTATGAGAGGACCAAACACAAAGATCAACTATCAATTCATTCTAGAAAAGTTATTATCCAAGAAACTCAATACTGAGTTTGTCATATTCAATAATCAACTTGCAGACGTGTTGACAAAATCGCTAAGTAGGTATTGGTTTAGAGCACGCTAAGCAAGCTTTATTAAAAATCTAATCTTTGTAAGGTTGAGTTACACTTAGAGACCATTTCTAAGACTTACATTTCTAAGGCCTCTATTATACTCTTTTCTTGTTTTCTCTGTCCACCACTATTGTTCCTAAAACAATCCATGAATTCATAATTTTGACTCATCCTCCTCCCCCTCCATTACCTTTTTTTTTTTTTGCTCAACTACTATTGTTCCTAAGACTATCCATAAATTTATAATTTTGAGTTATCATCATCTATCCTCATTATACTCTTATTATATTTTCTCTTTGCCCATTACTATTGTTCCTAAAACTATCTATAAGGCACTTGATCATCCAGGATGACAATGAAATGCAAGATCTTGCATAGATAGTACCTAGGAGCTTGTCACTCTAATTTAGGAAACTAATAAAACAGAAGACAGCTTTTCTTATTATGTAATATCAACATCAGTTTGTTTAAGTGGTTATCTATGCCAAGAATATTGTTAGACATTCATGATTTTCTTTGAGGTATCTTTCAATAATGCAGTCAATAATATAATGCTTGTACATGAAGACGAAATCCTTGTTGAACAACTAATCTAGTCTCTGATCTGATAGTCTCTTTTAACATCATATAGTAAGAGAGCAACTAAAATAACCCAACTTCTGCAATGTACTTTAATATGAATACTAGTTTACCTAAATTACAGTAAACAACTAGTCAAATTTAAAATCAAGGGAGTGTTTGTTAGGTGGGACTCTTTGAAGTTTCCTACTAAAACTTTAAGAAGAGAGGGGATGGGAATTTGGCATCATAGAGAACTACCTCCTATTATTTTATTGATAGCACATTGACATAAACAGAATATCCTTTTCCAAAATCAGAGAGGTTCAAAATCAAAGGAGCTGGACCTATAGTTAAACTTCTGAAAATGGCCAGTTATAAAAAAATTTATACTGTTCATATACTTCAAAAACTCAATAAATGGCTGACCAGTAGGAGGATCTCACCAATCCATAAGATTTTTTTTTGTACATAGTCCGCATAACCTCTGGAGCCATCCACCTAGGTGTTCCAACACATACACAGGGAGGAGGTGTTCCAACATGAGCAATACAACATGCGTGTAAAGTTGATCTTAGTGGCACTGCACTATCAAAATCACAGAGCTTTACAGTTGGCGCTCCATTGTCTCTCTTCCTATCCAAATCAAGCAGAATATTTTCACTTTTAATGTCACGATGAATTATGTGCCTTGAGTGCAGCTCTGACAAAGCACATGAGACATCTTTGGCAACATGCAAAGCCAACTCCACAGGAACATACGTTTTTCCAGTTTCTGACAGCCTCTCCAGATAGTTCTGCATAAAAATAAGTGTGAATTTAATTTAATAAAGAAAACAAATAAGTGTCAATGATAACAAAGAAATGATAGAAAATCTTACTTTTAAAGAGCCCCCTTTCACATACTCCATAAAAATGGCAGATCTGAACACACGGTGTTCAGGATTACCCTCAGCTGAGACAGACCATTGACATGACATTTGGTGTCCATACATTTCCACTATGCAAGGGTGTTTTAAAGCACCAAGAATTCTTATTTCTCCCAGACAATTATACTCAAAGTTTTTAATTTTGTCAGCCGAACTCCCTTGATCTGCCAAAGTACGCACCTACAATGCCACACAAGATGTGTATGAAGCAACCATATTATATTTATATTATATCCAAATAACTGCAACAAGAATATAAACTAACAAGTAGAACAAGTCATGGCCATTATGTTCAACTACAAACCTTTGCTGCAGCCTCAACTGATCCAATTTTGCATTTGATTAAAGTAGTTGAAGCTTTTGTCTCAAGCTCATCACATGCAGTAAGTGATGGAAAAGAATAATCAGAACCTGGAATTCCTCTAGAAGAAAGAGGGATCGTGGTTCGATTAAGAGGTATATACCTGGAATTCAAATCATCAGACTCCCCATAATCCCTTATAATTCACAGAAGTCAAATTTAAATAAAGTTCTCAGATGATGAACAAATTCTAAAGAAATTTTAATTAACCAGAAGAATGCACACTTGGGTCTAAATTGTATTCATCATCGCAAATGTAATGCTGATCACCTATGATATTCAAACAAAGTCACCAATATTCATTTAGTTTCATACAGGATAGAGTTCCATAAAGTATGTTTGGACACATTACCTATTCCCTAAGGCTTAGTTTGGAGAAAACTATGATATTCATTCATATTCTTTAATTTGCACAAGGTTAGTTGCCATAAAGATATTACATAAATATTTGGACTAAAATTGGAGCCAGCTTACTGGTTGTTTTAGTTTACTAATTTCAAACCATAAGCAAAATTCTTTACACGGTACAATATGATACAAGATCTAATTTAAAAAATGTCAAATGATTGGTGATTATTTAACATGACAAAACTTATAACAGAAATAAAACTGATATCAAAAGCTATATTTCAACATGAAATCAATAATAAAATTAACTAGCACACAAAATTAATCTTAAAGTAGCCTAGCCAACGCAAGTGAGAGAAGAATGTTCCACATCCACTTTTGACTCAGAGGAGGTACATACCTGCAAAAGTATTCGGTATCTTCCTCTTCTCTTATATCAAGAGGTCGACAAGCATCAATCAGCATCCGAACCCACTTGGCACCCCTCTTAATCAGAACAATATTCCAGGCATGTGGTGAAAAATCTAGGTAACCCCTGACAAGCTCACAAGGAATTGGTGGCTCCATGTGATCACATAAATACTGTAAAACAAATCATCAAGCACTAGAACATCAAAAATAAGGCACAAACTGAAAAAACTACAATACAAAATGAGTGCACAATTCTATAATACAGTTATAGTATCAACAATCACCTTGAAAAGCAGAGCTCTGTGTCTGCATACACCATACTGCAAAGAGCCAATTGGAACTATAATTGAATTTCGCCTTTTTTTAATAGAGTCCAGAGATTTCTCTGATATCTTAGAAAGAGTAAAATCTTCTATGGTGTTTACAACTGGTTCGGTGGAAGCCCTTATATTGGTGCTGCTTCCAACCGAGCATGTACAAAAAAAAGGTTTATTATAGTTTGAACCGGACACAGATTTCCGTGTCCGTTCTATGATAGCACCTCTATCACTGCCACCAAAATGATCTGATACAAAGAGTGCAAGCAGTGACGCTGTCTGCAAGTTATCAACTACATCCTGGTTCCCATGTCTGTTAAAACCATTTAACTGCTTCAAATTCTGGACCAATGCCTGTGCAGCTAGCAAAACAGCATCCAACTCTTCATCTCTTTTTCTGAAAGATAACAAACAATCCAATCACATTAGGAATAAAACTAGTGTATAATATACAACCATTACTATTACTCTGCTACTACTACTAATAACAATAATAGTAGTAAAAACACCTGTCTAAAAGGATGACTTCACGAGAAGCAAGACACTGATTTTGCTCATATCTCTCTAGAGGCAAAAATGGCCGATCTCGTCCTGCATCATAAAATCCATCTGATAGATGATCTTCAATGCCACAAAATGAGATCTTGCTGTACTTGCAAGACAATGATGAACAAGAACTAATAGATTTTCTAGACTTGCACGGTTTAGGATTATCAAGATCTCGGTCTAAATGTCTCTTTGATTTAGAAACACATTCTAAAAGTTCTAAACAAGATGCTTCATCCTGTTCACTTTGCTTGTTCTCTACGGAGCACAAGCATGCATCCTTTTCATCTTCGCTTTCGGCAGTGCAGCAATCTTCCTCAGAAAAGCGCTTCTCAATAATTACTTCATCATTGTTAACATTACCAACTTCATTGTCATTTATTGCTTGTTCAGAAAATATTCTTTTATCATCATTCAGGTTCCCATTCTCTGATACAATTTCTGCACGAGTTTCAGAATCAAGACTATCATGATTTACTAGTTCAGAAATTCTGTGAATCTTCTTGCTCAATAACTGGTCATGATCAACAGCTTTCCACTTCCTACTATTGTTCAATCGCTCTTGACGAGCCTTCTGCTGTAAATAATACCGTCTTTTCCACCGCTTACCTGACTTCCGGGATACAAAACATCTACTACTAGATGAGGAGCTTGTTAGCATGCTTGATGAGATATGCTGAGGACCTGCAAAAGAAATCATAGAAGAGTACTTGGCTCTTAATACATAAACACAATCATTCACACCGCAAACACTGATGCTAGGTTTGGAAGGGAGAAAATGGAGGGGAAGTACATGAGTGAGAAAAAAAAGTAAGAGAAATGGAATGAAAATAAATGTAATTGGTAGAAGAGAAATAGAGTAGAGATAAAAAAGAAATAAAAATTAATAATAACTTATTGTATAAATATAAAGATTTATATATTCAATGTTTGATTATATATAAAATTGATTATGTTATTACATGACCGATTATATAAGATTGTGGATGATCAGTTACATATGTATGTGCATATATTATCGATCATGGGTTAAAATGATTGATTATGCATATAAGTATATACTAATTTTATTTAGACATTTATACAGTAAATTTTGTCATAATAAAAATATAGTTGATTACATTGTTTTATATACTTGATTAAAAAATAACCCATCTAGAGCTCTTGGGCATGGAAATGTTTTTTGCATGGGCCCCACATGTTTTTTACAGATTTCTCCAACATTCTTCTCTTCAAAACTAAGGAATTTTTTTGGAAACTGTAACCTCTCTTCCGTGCTCTTCCCTTCTTTAATGTTTAGTTCCAACCAAATATACAGTAAATGTGACCAAGAAAACCAAAGATGGGTATTCATTATAGGTCTCACCGTCAGAAAGGGTTTCGTCGTTTTCCTGAAAGTTGCTTTCATTGAGATCCATTTCAACAGAAGAGCTGCCACAATCATCTTTGCTTCTAGCTTCATCATTTCCCTCCATATTACAACATATCCATGAAGGAATTTGAAAAGTCCCGAGCAGCTTGTTGTACTTGAACAATAAATACACATAAAAACAGGTTAAGCATGTGAATTGTTTTTTTTAAAATCCAATACTAAATTATACAGTTAGAACTTAATGACACACAGAAGTATTAAAGAACCTAGATAAAAAATCTGAACTCCCATTAACACCCAGATTCATTGTTGTTTGTTTCATATGCAAGCTACAGCTACAAAATTAATACCTTGGATGCACAAAGGCACCTTCAATGCGGTCCCTCCATGTAAAACACTGTCAGATGCCACCAAATTAAATGCATATTAAACACTTTCAAGCAAAGGAAACAGGAAAAAATTGTATATCAGACACTGGGACACACAATCAGCCATAAAGGGGACGCACTGATGGTAATATTTTTCAGATAGACAAATATTTTAGACCACAAAGCTGATCTAACAAACCAAAAGTCCAAAATAAAAGTGTAGACTTGTGGACTACCAGCAACTTAAAACAACTATCATAAACAGCCAAAAAATCCAAGCAACGCATCAACATAGTAGAATATAATTTTATAGTGTGAGTGTTTAGGGGGTAAACAAATTTAACTTCAGCAAGTTAAAAGAACCAGCGAAATTCACATCCAAGAATAACACAGGCTGGAAAGAAAAATGGCAACAAATCATAACTAGGTACCTGAAGATTTAACTTCTTAAGACTATGCATGGAGGCAAGTTCAAGGGACCCTAACGAAGTCAACTTATTATTTGACAGGTCCAAACTCTCCAGTCTTGACAGAGAAGAAATAGCTGACGGCAGTTCCATCAACTTATTATTCGCAACTTTCATGGATATCAAGCCACTCAAGTAACTAATCTCCACTGGCAACGTCTTCATTTTATTAAAAGAAAGATCAAGATACTCCAGTTTTTTCAGGCATCCAATTTCCGCAGGAAGGTATCTATAGTAGTTTCAAAACACACACATACTCATAATCTTAATGACCCACAAGCCACATTATTTGTAATCTTAAACAACAATTGTGTTAAAAAATATAATTCAGACAAATTAAATGACAGAGGAAAGAACGCTAACCTTATGGAGAAATGACAAATGGAAAGCTTGGTCAAACACTGGAGACCAGAAATCTCTGTCAAAATCGGAAAAGCAGACGTTCTGGGAGGTCCTTTGGAGAGTTCGAGTTCCTTCAAACCATGGAGCGAGTGCAACGGCAAGCCTCCGATCCCCGGGGAGGAAATCTTCATCTGCAGGCACTCCAACGCCGTCAAGTTCCCAACCTCGGGCGCGAACAGGTTAATCTCATTTCCGAAGAACTTAAGCGTTCGCAATCGCGCTAGGCGCGAAACCGACTTCGGAATAAGACTGTAGATGTTCTTGTACACGTAAAGGCTCTCCGCGGAGTCCTCGGCGTTCTCCGCCTCCGGAAACTCCACGCTCTTCCCGGTGACGTCGACAGCCGCGCTGTCGTCGGTTTCGGAGTCCAGAGAATCGGAGAAAGTGCAAGAACCCTCGGGCTTCTCCGGCGACTCGCGCCGCTCAGACGCGGGTTCGTCGGAGTGAAGAAGCTGCATTGGCTGAATCCGTCGAGGTTCGCAAATTAGGAGTGGAGAATGAAAGAGGGAAAGAAAACCCTAGATTCTAGAGGCAGTGTTTGCGATGTATTTGAATATTTGGGGCTAGTCGCCGTTCGATATGCTGATTGCCAAACGCGGCGTTAAGGAGGGTTTACGATAATAGCCCCGTTTTCGGCACTAATTACTAGGTTGTGGGGGTCACAGTCAAAAGAGGCTGCGGGGTGAATTCCAAGAACAAAAAAAAAAAGAGACAGGAAAAACATCATCTCAATTATCTCTCAGAACACTTTCTAAAACACCAAATTTGTTCTAGATTGGATTGATGATACTAAACTTCGTCTCTTCAAACCAAATTTGTTAGTATTTAAGAGTCTTTTGGTTACTGCTCGTGATAAGTACGCTAGTATGCGTTCACCTTTTGTGATGAAAACAAAAAGTAGATTGTTAAAATAAGATATTATTAAATTTATAAAGATTAGTGAAAATGTGTATTTCTTCTATGATAATGCAAATAATTATATTATTATTATTATTATAAAATTAAATTTAAATAAATTTTGCAAATTTATTGTAGATGATTTTTAATTTTATTGTAAATAACGTTTTTTATTATAGATAAATATTTTTGTTTGAAATAATAGTTAATTTAAAAAAAATAGTCAAACGAAAAATATAAAATTTACAAAAAAAATATAAGAAAAATTGATAAGTTAAAAATATATACTATTACGTGATATGGTAAATTAATAAATTTTAAAAATCATGGAATTTGTAACATCTCAATATTTTAGCAAATTTATTGTAGATGATTTTTAATTTTATTGTAAATAACGTTTTTTATTATAGATAAATATTTTAGTTTGAAAGAATAGTTAATTTTAAAAAAAAAATAGTCAAACGAAAAATATAAAATTTACAAAAGAATATACGTAAAATTGATAAGCTAAAAATATATACTATTACGTGATATGGTAAATTAATAATTTTTTAAAAATTATGGAATTTGTAAACCCTAATTCTTTAGTAATTTAAATAAATTTTGCAAATTTATTATAGATGATTTTTAATTTGATTGTAAATAAAGTTTTTATTATAGATAAATATTTTAGTTTGAAAGAATAGTTAATTTTTAAAAAAAAATAGTCAAACGAAAAATATAAAATTTACAAAAAAATATACGTAAAATTGATAAGTTAAAAATATATACTATTACGTGATATGGTAAATTAATAATTTTTAAAAATCATAGAATTTGTAACACCCCAATTTTTTAGTAATTTAAATAAATTTTGCAAATTTATTGTAGATGATTATTAATTTGATTGTAAATAACGTTTTTTATTATAGATAAATATTTTAGTTTGAAAGAATAGTTCATTTATAAAAAAAAAAATAGTCAAACGAAAAATATAAAATTTACAAAAAAATATACGTAAAATTGATAAGTTAAAAATATATACTATTACGTGATATGGTAAATTAATAATTTTTAAAAATGATGGAATTTGTAACATCCAATTTTTTACCCGCTTCAAAAAAAACTAATAAAAAAAATATTATTTCACTATAGTAGTCAAAACATAAGATCCAATGTATAAAGTATATTAATATAGTTCTAAAATAGATATGACTATAAAAATATAAATTTTATACAAATCAACTAAAAATCAATTATAGTTTTAAGTATGAATCACTCACTTACAACAACTCCCACATAAACCTTCACCACCCTAAAAGATGGTTTATCATCCTCCAAAGGTGTCTCTGACACTGCAACTACGTTTACTCCCACCGAATAGGTGATCATCGCATAAAAAGGACAAACAACACAGAAACACATAAGAAGGGTAAATTAATATGCAAAAGAGATAATCATACGTATTTATATTTAAATCATGCAAAATACTTACAAATATGTTATAAAACATAACTCTTATATATAATCACACAAACTATTGGCACTAAACTAAATTATTTGGATACATGCATCTCGCATTAGATCCCCTCGCGGTCTACACCTGCTGATGGTTCCCAAACTTTTTAGAGTTTGACCTCAAGGGGTTATCACCCAACCATGAACAAAGTAAATCCCTTTCATGCCTAGGACTTGATATAGCCTAGTGGCTAGGATCTCCTTCATCTTTTCACCATATAATATACTATACTCAACTCTACTTGAGCTTGAGTAGTTATTAGAGAAAGGATATCAATCCAATAACGAATCCTTATGCCGATGCATACACTAAAACCTTCACACAAATTTTTTCCATGAAATTTTTTAAACATCATAAATTGACATGCTCACACAACATTTCATACCATTTATCATCTTATATACTCATAATAACATTTTTATTTCAATTCATAGCAATAAGGACTATAGGATTCAATTCAAGTATATACAGAACATCAAAAGTAACCAAAACAACAAAAACATGAAAACAAAGAAATTAGCGTTATACATGAAATACATTTAAACGGTGAAAAACATTTATCTAACCACAAACTTCAAAATAAAAATCCCATCGACCAAAATGAAGATTTACATGTTTATGATCAACTATCAAAATTTTAGCTTAATTCGACGGTTAACGAAGTGAGAATCTTCATTTTACCAATAAGACACAATGCTGAAAACTAGGTAACACCCAACGCTAGAAAGTGTCGTTTAACTTTAATCAATTTGCAAAACCAATGCTCAGTGCCAATCGATTCGCAAAAACGAGCACTCAGCGCTGCCACGTGAGGCTTAGCGTTGCATCAGATATCAACAACATCAAATTAAGGTTTTTGAACAATCTGGACCTGTTTATTTTTAATTGGTACTTCTACTATAAACAGTGATAAAAAAGAGTTTTTAATTACATTAGGTCGCACCAATTAGATTCATGATCCAACAATTCCATCTTTCTCAAATACCCCCAATTCAAACAATACAATCAATTTCAATTTGATCATTTAAAAGATCAACACATCATAATCACAAGCATCAATAATTCATCATAGCATATAAGATACTTCACAATCATACAAGATATGACTCACTAACTCTAACAATTATTAGCTTTCCTTACCTGTTATCATGCTTAGGTCACTATATAAACGTCAAACGCCTATAACTCCACGTGAGCTTCTATTTACACATAGAAACATCACAAAAAAGATTAGGACATACCATTATAAGATGCATGCAAGCGGAAAAGGATCACATGCGACAAAAAACATAAATATACCAAAAATATGACAAAAACTCAACTTACGGGAATGAAAAAAACTGATCGATCCAACTTGAAGAGCTCACCAAAAGGATTAATCCTACGGTCTCGGTTCCTTTAAAGAGTTTGACGACAAACAAAACTCTTAGAGATAAGTCAGATAACTCTAGAAGAGCGGTTTATAAAGAGAAAGTGTTTTAAAATAATGAAACTCTTTTTATAACAATTTTATTTATATTAAAACCTTTTAATATTAAAATAATCGAGTCTCACTATTTTTAAACCTCTATCAATTATAAAATGTCATTTTATAGGGTTTTAAAGAATTTATTGAAATCTCCATCTTTCAAATTTTGTTCACATCTTAAATACAAATTATTTTCATTGATAAAAAATGTGTGGAAGTTATTTAGGCCGTGTCGTTTAATATGATAAATTTGAAGAAGAATGTGAAGATGAATTTGTGTGAATCTGAAGAAAAGAATATATGTGTTTTTTTGAGTTGAGTTAGAGAGTAAATTGAATTAATTTAGAAATAAATTTTGCAAAAATTAGTAAATGAATTGATTGATGTAATAGATTAAAAAAATCAATAGATAAATTTTAAAAATTACCTAATTACACTTATAATAAAAATAAAAATAAATAATTTTTTAAAAAATAAATTTTTTATTTAATATAATATTATTAATTATTACCTATATATTATTAATTATTATATATTATTATTAATTATTATATTATATATATATATATATATATTTATTATTAATTATTATGTAGATATATTATTAATAACAATTTGTTATTATTAATATTTGTTATTATTATTTTATTATATACACCTATATAATCGCTTACATAACATCTATTAAATATGTCATATAATCGGTTACTGGTATACGTGTATATAATAAAATAATAATAATTGTAATAATGTATACATATAAAATCTATATACTTTATAAAAGTTATAAAAGTAAAATTATCATTTGTCTCTTCACATTTTTGCATCGATGGTGGATGAAATTTAAGGTTCGTATTTTAAGTTCGTTTGCGCTTTTTCAATTTAATCGCTTTTAAGGAATATGAAAAAAAATTTCTATTCATTTTCGCAAATCTGTTGATTTTAATTATCTGTTCAAGCAAACAGGTCGTTAAGAACATCTTTATTCTTTAACAATTTTTCTTTGAATTTTAAATATGAGAAAGTGGGTTGGTATCTTAAGCCTTAAAGTTTTAAAACACACACAATTAAGATTTTTAACAAATTTAAATGGAATGTCTTAAGCCTTAAAGTTTTAAAACACACACAATTAAGATTTTTAACAAATTTAAATGGAATGGATTAATTACAACATTTTGCGTTTAGCTTTATATTTATATACTTTTTTTAATCTTAAAAAATGGATATATTATAAATAAAATAACACTTGTTTTATTTGTGTTTGTATTTACACCTATATTATGTTTATATAAAATAAAAATAATAAATGATATAAAAATATGAATAATAAATCATACAAAAAATATAAAAAATACAAAGATCAGATGATATAAACAAATAAAAGAAAAAAAGAATCGATATGATTAATCGATAAATAATTTGAACTTATATAATTTTATTGGTATATAAGTAGGCTCATCATAATTTCTACTTGTATATCTAATAAATAAACATTGAAAAGTTTTATTTCTTATTTATATTATTTACTATTTAATTATTTTTATTTATAAATTTAATATTATTTCCTTATTATTTGTATGGAGAGATATATATGAATATATAAGTAATGGTGGGTAAAAAATTTGACTTGCCGGATCTAATCCAATTCTGAACTAAACCGGATCCATTAAAAATCTGTTTTCTAAATTCTTCTTTCCACTTCTGGTCCATATTTTTTATTTTTTTTAAATCAGTTTTCTATTTTATTTATATGGATTTTAAAATTTGAAAAATCCAAATTTCCAATATAGACGATCCAAACGTATCAGAACTGAATCCATCTCCTTCTCATTACCAATTACCAAGATCTGAAACTCAACACATTCCCCGATCCCACTTTAAATTGAATAAACCCTAAAGCTTCTTATCTCTTCTTTCTTTCTTATTGGTCTCTTATTGATCCAAGGTAAATCTAATTGGTAATACGAATCGTAGTTTCTCCTTCCGTCCCTTTTTCTAGTTCTATTTTTTTTTTGTTAGATTTTGTTTGAGCAGAACTTATGGTGGTTGTTGTGGCGCCGTGATTCCGAACACGCACGGTGGTGGTGCCACTGCTGCGCTTGTGGATGTGGTGGGGTTTGCTGGAGATTAAGATTGAGGTCAGGGCATTGGAAACTTTGTTGTTGTTACAAGGTATGTTTACTTCATTCACGGTTAGAGACTCTAATCTCAGGGGATTTTGCATTGTTCCTTAGTCTGTGTTCTGCAAGCTTTTTCATGAATTGTAAAAGTGTACTGTTGTTTTCTAAGACCAGGGATGAAACATTGACACTGCTATTCTCAACCAACAAAAAATAAAGGCTGAAAAGGAGACCCAAAATAGGAAAAAGTGCTCCTATTTGCTAGCGTTTCAGAGTTCTTTGGCTTCTATCTTTGGCACATTTCACTCAAGTGTGCTAACTAATTTTGTTACCGATAAGGAGGTCTTTTAGATATAATTTAGTGGCCGTTAGTAATAAAGTTGGAGCAGTTTAAGGTTATGGACAAGGCTGAATTGTCGCGGACCAGACCCCCAAAGAACCTAGTTCTATTGTTTTGCTTAATCTTGGAGGTATGGCAAATAGTAGTTGTGGAAGTTGAAGGTTTGTAGAGAGGAATGAATGAAGAAACTTAGATTGGTGGTTAGAGTGGTGTGGCTTGGTGGGTTTATATATTGGAGCACCTGCACCTTTATATGTTATGGTTTTTTAAACACTGCATATGATTATAGTGCTACAATGTTTTCATTAATCTTTAGAAAAATATTTCAAAGATATAGCTAATGAAACAAAAAAGTGATAAGAGAAAATAAGTTATTTCCATGTTTTCTAATCTGAGTAGTTTGATTGCAATCAATTACCCATCTCACAACTCATTGCTCCTCTGTTTATTTATTTTATATTTTATGTACCTCCCAGAAACATTGTAGCCGTGCTTGGAGATAAAATAGAACTCTAGTAGAACTCTTGCAATTAATGTGAATAGGAACATGTTTTGCAGAATCAGAAGAACCTACAGATTATGTGAATAGGAATATGACAAGGATAGGAAAATGTTATGTTATGCCAAATTATCTAAACTCATTTAGAAATATCCTCCTATTATAGTTCAAGATTTTTGAGTTTTGACATAATTATTAGGAGATTCGTTTATCTTTTTGGTAGCACTGATATTCAAGTTTTCGACTTCCTAAACCAAATTTAAAGTCTGGATTGCAATTTGTGGAGATGAGAAAAGTGCCAACTATCTTAAGAAGGCTATAATTAGTGAAGGCTTGATGGAGCTTAGTTTCAGCTTGCTCAATTACCTTCTAGCAGAAAAAAAAGAATATATTATTGGTATCTTGATAGATAATTGTATGCTTGATTTTCTAGACTTTTAGTTACAGGATACTTCTTATTGGATCTGGTTTTAAAACTTGATTTAAATATTTGGATATAGATTTAGAACTTGATCCAAATATTTGGATCTATATTTAAAAAGAAATCCAAACTAGTTTTACAGCAAAAGCAGATTTGGATCCATAATCTGCTCTGATTTTTTGGATTTAGATTGGATCTGGATTGGATCTTCAAAAATCCAATCCATGATCACCCTTAGGTCTTATCCACCATGTAATATATATTATGTTTATAGAAACCATTGTCAGAGGCTTATATAATTCCTCAAAATTAATTTTCAATGCCTGTTTATTTTTACTGTTTTTAATTAAGGTGGAACTTTTAATTAAAAAAACTGCTGCTGTTTGTTTTAGGATTTGAAAATGTCAATGGCAAGCGAATCAAGTTGGGTGGGGAGGAAGCCAGTGAAACGCATTGGGGGAATGTCCGATGCTCTATCAATTGCTGCTGATCTTGGTTTCTCCGTGTCCACTCCCCCATCCCAGGTACCATATTGCTTTGCAAAATGTTAGCAAACACTCTAATAGTTTGAATTTATTGAAATCATAAAATTCTGTGGGTCTCTCTAATCTAATGAACCTTACTGATGCTTCTGTAGTTTTCAATAATTTATAACCAGTAGAAGGGTGCATTGCTAGCACTTTTCTATTTTTTGTCCAATTCTCAATATTTGTTTGACAAATTGTGGCACATCATTCTTTTTCTTTCCAGGAAGGACTTCAGAGTTCATCCCCCACAACTGGGGAAAAGGGCGAGGACTTGATCAGGGTTTTGAGAGAACTAACTACTGTCCAAAGAAAAATAGCAGACTTGCAAGTTGAACTTCAAGGTCGAAAGGTTAGCCTTACACATTCTGGTTGTTTACATAGTAAAACCAATGGCTTCTTTTAATGTTTCATTCTAACTTATATATATGTATACTCATCTTGAGATTTGTAAAATTTGTAGGATGACAAAAATGTTGCACATTTGACTCATGTGAGTGAAATGGAAAAGAAGATCGAGACATTGGACAGGATTACTACTATACTCAAAGATGTTATTCAGAACAAGGTAATATAAGATTTGTCCCCTTCAGCTACCACTGCCTTAGTGTATCAGAATCATATTTTCTAGGTTTAGTCCATTATTCTTCACATTTATCAATTGAGAGGAGCAAGGGCATCAGTGACGAAAAATTCCATGAACTTCCCTGGAGAGGCTTACTTAGTAACATTTAGACAATAATAAGAGAATTTCTTCACAAGTCTCACTTTATGCTTTCTTATTCTCTTGTTCCCTTTCCTGATGAACAGTTAGAGTTAGGGCTTAAGTTATCTAGATATAATTAGACAACCTATTATATGCTCTCTGACATAATTTCATTATCAAAATTTGACAGGACCGCATTATAGCTCGCTTGCAGCAGCCATATTCCCTTGATTGCATTCCTGTTGAAGCAGAATATCAGGTTAAATTAATATTAAGCTAATGCACTATAAATCTGTACAAAGTTAATTTGATCAATGATTGACCATCCAACGGCATGCATAGGCATATGTCGTGTATGTCTGTTTTTTTAACCATTGTGCTAGTATACATTATCTTATTGTGTTTAATTTCTGAGTTTGCTAGATGAAGTCTAATGTGATAGTTTCACTACTTTTCTTAAATAAGGCTTGTTATAAAATGCAGCATTGTAGGAAAAACGTGATATAGTGACTTCATTTGAGGCTGTTAGATATGAAATAAAAGACTCTGGTATCCGTTATAAATTACTCATTGAGAGGCTATGTTGCTTCGCCATCCATTGTAATTGGAATATAGTTAATCTCTTTGCATGTGTCAATCCAATGTCGTTGTAATATTATACTACCTATGCAGTATGATGTACATAGGCTGAAATATTTATGTACCGTGCTTTATCAGCGACTGAGCTTACATGAGTGTGTTCAATTATTCTGGATATTTGCTCCGCTGAAGGAGACTTAAATTTATATCCGACTTCTGCTAATTTCGAATCATTACTGTCCAATGGTGCTACCATGGGATCAATTGATATGATTGATTCTTGGTTTGAATGTTTTTAGTTCTGTTCCTCACAAATATGACGAGTTTTGGTTTTATTTATTGTAAAAAAAAATGTTTGTTTTGGTTGTCCTCATAAATTTATCTTTTACAAAAAATATTATCATTTAATGACCTTGACATGCATCTAGATTCTAAACATGCCACATTAGCAACAACTTTGAGATTACACATGACGTGACATCAGTAAATTTATGGCACGTTATCAATAAATCACAGGGATCATTTTCAAGAATTTAAAAATTTATAAGCATGACAACCAAAAGAAAAACTATGGGGACTAAAACTAATTGTAATTAATTTTAGGGGCAAGGACAGATTAGTTCTAATTACCATCCTTACAATAAACTTTAGTTGAAGATTGATGTAAATGTTTAATTATTTTTAAGTGAAAATTTTAATCAATGTAAGAAAGTCATTGTAATTTTTTTCATATATTTCTCTTATTTGTGCAGAAACAATTCTCTGAACTACTGATGAAGGCAGCTAGTGATTATGGTGCTTTGACAGCTTCAGTGGCAGATTTTCAGTGGAGTCAGAATTTCAAAGAACCTCCTTCAGTGTGGGGGGTAGGCTTCTACATTCCTTTTCTTGTTATAAGCTAATCACGATTAGATGTTTGGGCATTCTGTTTCCATTTTGTCTTAATTCTTAAAACAATATGCATCCATATAAGTGTGACGTGAGTACATCAAGAATATTACTCAGTGAATAATTATAAGTCTATTTAAGTCGACTTTGACATACTAAAGTTCGAAGTCTATTTAAGTCCGATCAATTAGCCTGCTATACTATAAATGGAGGTTTGAAAAATGTACCATGATTCATTGACATGTGAAACATAAGCCTGTAGTATTTCTTATTTTGAGCATAACAAACCATTTTTCTGTTGCATGTTCGGAAGGTTATGTATTTTTATCAAATTTTGTGAGTATTTCCAAAAGCTAACATCGTGCGCACATCATGTGTAGTAATTTTGGCCATACTTTATTTTGTTTGCTGCTTGCATTTAAAATGAAATTACATTTTGCCTTTTTCCTAGGAAATGCTTCGACCCATTCCTGTAGCTTTGGCATCTTGCACTCGGTTCTTTGAAGCCATGTCTGCCACAAGAGAGTCATTTGCAACACTTCAAAAACTGAGAGTGGGCCATTTTGATTCCCCTCTACCTAGGACACCGGCGGGTGATCCTTCCCAAAGGGTACCGGGAGTTTCTGATTGTTTAACCCCACCTCCATGGAAAACTGAAGCAAATTATGACGACTTAGGAATCAGAAACCAAAGGAGGCAACACCTGGATCAGGTGGAAGATGCTAGGTAACTGAGATCCATCAGAATATTTGTACAAGCGCAAGGATCTTGTCTTTTTCTTCCCTCAGTGAAAGAAGAATGTTACGTAGATATCTAACATACTGTGTACGTATCTTGTGTGATATAATACTCAATTGCTTTTGCAAATCAATTACTCGTCATTGTTGTTTAAGAATTATATATTTTCCGGTCATGGGAAATTGTGTCACAACTAATGTGTGCAATTCTCTTATAAATTCAGTGCTTCATAGAAAAGTTAAATTCAGTTGAGTTTTTTGAGTTAATTATTACGTTTGACATGTTTAAGTTCAAATACCATTTTGGAATGCAGTCTAACATGTAAACAAAAAATTACATAATTGAAATAAATAAAGTATATATATTTATTTTTTAAAATTTAAAAATCAAAGTGTACCAAAATTAAAATTTGGTGTCGACCAGATTATAAACATATTAAACCTATAAAAATATTAAATTGTAATGTCTTGCTTTATCCATGATTTAGCTTGGAATTTTAAACATGTAATGTAAACTTATGAGACGATACCAGATTATTATGATTTATGGTATCTTACAAAACTAAGATAAAACATAAAACACGGACTAAAAAAATTAAAATGGACAGCTAAAATAAAAATGGAATAATAAATTTGCTAATTTTTCTGCACTCTAACCAATTCAGGCCTTAGGATGAGTTTTGTGGGCGAGAACTAGGGGTAAAAGGATGAATTGATAAGACTTTTCTGAGAAAAAAAATAATAAAGTGGAAATGAATATTTATGCTTTATTTTATTTCTTTTATATATTTTTTACCTTATAGCTCATTTTTCTCCTGTTTACCAAACTGAGCTTAATGTCTACTGTGCTACATTCTTCTCAATAAGAGTATCATGGTGGTTGGTTGGAGCTGAAGTTTTTTTGTTTTTATTTCCTCTAGTTTTAAAGCATGGTCATATCTTGCATGTTGATGTCAAGTTCAAGGAGTAGATTGCTTTGCAATTGAAGTATATCAGTGTTTAGCAATACGCACTCGAATTGAAATATTTTAATGCCAACTCTCTTGCATTCCTACATTTCAATGTGGGATTTTCGATAACAATTGCCTTATACTTGTTCTTGAATTTCTTTTATGAAAATTTAAGCTTAAAAAAGCATTCAAAACATAGCAAAGGAGCTAAAATATAACTGATCGTAGTCGTAAACATACATCAAATATAGACTGATCTATCAAAATATACACCTTAAAAATTTTATTATTTTTGTGTGTACGAGTATTCCTAAATTGAACTTACAATAAAACCTTTTAACAGTGTAAACATTTTCTCTTTCATTTTTTGTTGAAAAGTTTTTAGGAGCGATTTTAATCTGTTTAAAAGAAAATAAACGATATATTTTGGAAAAATCTCATTAGACACGTTTGCGGTGTTGAGGAACCAAACATAGCATTATTATTGTTAATAAAAAATTCATTAATTATTATTTTTCTCTCATTTCCCCCCTTCCCCGCTTCTGTTATACTTCCCACTTCTTATATTAAATTTATACATATGGCCCTCTCAAATTGAAAACGTAAAAATTAGTGTGGATTTTCACGTGATAAAAAACATCATAATTTTTTATCATTTAACTTTTTTTTTTTATATATTTCTTATTTTTGTTTCAATTTCAATTTTAGGGGTGGGCAAAAAATCTAATTTTCTTGATCCAATCCACTTTTGCTCCAATCCAATCCATTTACAATCCATTTTTTAAAAAATTCAATCCATTTAAAATCCATTTAATGGATATGGATTTCAATCTAATCTATATTTTATATATTTTATGGATTGAATATCTATTTTATAAATCAAGATTTTTAAATGTGGATAATCCAAAAAATCCAATCTAAATTTTTAATTTAAATTTTTAGTTGGGTTAGATTAAAGATTAAGATGGACTATGCTAAATTCAGACTTGGACGGGCCTTGCTCGACAACTTATACGGATCGGGCAGGCCTGACGACCATAAGAGGTTGGGCAGGCCTAAAGATATGAACAGGCTAGGCGGGCTCGACAAAGCGAACGAGTCGATCGAGCCCAACGATCCGGAAAATTTGAGTGAGCCCGATGACCTGAACGGGGCAGGCGGGCCCAATGACCTGATGAGCCAGGTGGACCCGAAGACCCGAATGAGCCAGGCGGGTTTGAAGATCCGAACGGGCCAAGCGGGCTCGAAAACCTGAACGGATCAAGCGGGCCCGATGACCCGAATGGGTAAAGCGGGCTTGAAGAACCGAACGGGTCAGGCAGGCCTAAAGACCCGAATGGGCCCACAACCCGAACGGGCCCGAATGGGGTGGACGACCTGGATGGGCCCTGCAACCCGGACGGGTCTGACAACGTACACAGGCCTTACGACCCAGATGGGCACGATGACACGAACGAGCGCGTCGACCCGGACGGGGATTACGACATGGACAGACTCTACGACCCAAACGAGCTCGACGTCCTGGATGGGCCCTACGACCCGGACGGGCCCCGTGACCCGAACATGCTCGACGACCCAGATGGGTCCGATGACCCAGACGGACCTAACGAACTTGACGTACCCGGACGGCCCCACGACTCAAACGTGCCCGACTACCCAATTGGGCCCGACTGTTTGGACGGGTCCGTTCGGGTCGTCTGGCCCGTCTGGCTCGTTTGGCTTGTCCAGGTCGTCGGACCCATTTGGGTTGTCCGGCCCGTTCACGTCGTCGAGCCTGTTCGTGTTGTCGGGCCCGTCCGGGTCATCTGGGCCTTAATGACACAAGTTTTAAAAAATTCAACTTAAATTTCTTTTATAAAAAATGGATTATGGATTTTGAACTTGATCCAAATATTTGGATTGGATTTAAATCTTGATCCAAATATTTGGATCTGAATTTTTAAAAGGTCCAAACTAATTTTGCTAAAAAAATAGATTTGGGTCAAAAATTTAATCCAATTATTTGGATCTAAAATGGATGTGGATTGTATCATTCAAAATCCAATCCATGTCCACCCCTATTCAATTTGATCGTATTATCACAAATATATTTAAACATGAATAAAAAAAAAAGCGAACGAAAACGGCAAATAAGAGAGAGAAATAGAAACGCGGGAACGCTAACCGTTTGCGTATGCTCAAAGAATATCTCCTTCTCGTTTCGCGCCTATATATGTTGATCCCCCTCACTTCTTCAGACCTCATTCATAATTCAAAAGCTCTCTCACTGTTCTTCAGCCACATTTAAATTTTCTTTCCGGAGTCACGATGCTTGCGACACTCAAGTAAGTCACATTACCTATTCTTATTTGTTCTCATCTCAGAATTTGAAGTCTACTTCACAGTTTGATCGGCGATGACTTTTCAGATCCGAAGAATCCAGCGGCCAGTTACAGCTCGTCGAACGAGAAGACATCGAAGACGATGAAGACCTCTTCGAAGCTATCGACAAATGTATCTTCGTTCTCTGAACTTTGGTTTCTCGTTCGATCTATATATATTTAACTTCTCTTCGCTCTTCATTTAACTGCTATTTATTTCTGTTTTCGTTTTTTTCCGCTCTTTGCTGAGAGTTTTTGTCAGATTCAATTTTCCTTAGAACAATGATCTAGTTTGAAGAACTCAATTCTGCACTCGTTTGATTAGTGGAAAACTCGTTTGTATTCGATTCACATCCATACGGTTCTACGCAGTGATTGCTCAAGGCATCAATGCCGGAGATGTGAAAAAACTTCAGGACGCAGGGATATATACCTGCAATGGCTTGATGATGCACACAAAGAAGGTTTAACTTAAAACACAACTCTAATTTAAATATCTAGGACGTGGAGGAACTCTGTACTTTATTGCTAACATAATTGTTATATTTTCGTAGAACTTGACTGGAATCAAAGGTCTATCTGAGGCCAAGGTCGATAAGATCTGCGAGGCTGCTGAGAAGATTGTGGTAAGATATCGTAGCGTATGATATCTAAGTTATTCCATAATACTATTTCAGCTCTCCATAATATGACCTTTCCCGCGATGCAGAATTTTGGATATATCACCGGAAGTGACGCACTGCTCAAAGTACGTTGTTTATTATTTTTGGAAGTTTTTTGAATTTTGGATTCCATTTAGATGCATGTCTGTGATCTTTTAAGAATTACAATAGCTTCCGTTAGGCTTAAATAATCGTAATTAGTTTTCTTTGAGTGTGCATTTATTCTTCCATTGTTACCACAGAGGAAGTCAGTGATTCGAATCACTACTGGAAGCCAAGCGCTTGATGAATTGCTAGGAGGTAGCCTTACACTGAATGAATCTCGTATTGCTTTTAGAAAATTTGATTCTCTAGCCGTCCTATATGTTTCCCTCTGAAATTTTCTCTCTAAATAGGTGGGATCGAAACATTAGCCATTACAGAAGCGTTTGGAGAATTCCGGTGAGAACACAGCTCATATCAAGTTTCTGATAGATTTTATACATTTTAGTTTGAGATCTTCATTCTAAGAATATTGTTTACTGTTTCAGATCGGGGAAAACACAGCTTGCTCACACTCTCTGTGTTTCCACTCAGGTTTTTATTCTATGCTGGATGTTTGGTCATTACATGTTGGGTGTTAATAGCTATAAACGAGTATTTGTGATTGAAAAGCTGTTCTGTCGTGTTTTCTTGTAACCTATGACATTGGGATTGCGACTATTTTTTTTTTTCCTTTTTCTGAATCACTTTATTCTATCTATTGTATGCATAGAACAAATATCGTAGCTTCTTAAATACTAATTTAGTATCAGTACGTGGTAGTCATATTTCTACGCACATTGAAATATTTGCCTATTGGTGTATACTACTGATCTTTCCCGACCCCTCCAGCTGCCAACTAATATGAGGGGAGGCAACGGAAAAGTTGCTTACATTGACACAGAAGGAACCTTGTATGTTTTCTTTCTTATTTAAACAACTACTTAAGAACTTAAATAGTGACCTCTCAATCGATAATTTGTGACTGTTTTTTCAACTGAATCCAAATTTTACTAATGTTTCCCATTCATCCACAAATAACTGCAGCCGACCTGACCGAATTGTTCCCATAGCTGAGAGATTTGGCATGGATCCTGGGGCTGTACTGGACAATGTAAGTATACTCGAAACCATATTCATAATTAGGATCTGAAGGGAAATAGTTTGCTGTTGACACCTAAACATATTCTGTTTGTAATTGCACAAGATTATATATGCTCGTGCCTACACTTACGAGCATCAGTACAATCTCCTCCTTGGGTTGGCTGCTAAAATGTCCGAGGAGCCATTCAGACTTCTGGTGAGGTCTTATTAACTTAGTAACAACGTTATCTTTGCAGTTTGCAATATCAAGAATCATGCATGGGATATGGACAGTTAACGAATTTGATTTGTGACAGATTGTGGATTCAGTGATTGCTCTGTTTCGGGTAGACTTTTCAGGAAGAGGAGAGCTTGCAGAGCGCCAGGTCTGTTATTTACATGCACTTACCCGTTCCCTAAGTCAACTTTTGCTCACTTGAACAATCGTTTTCAGCAAAGACTGGCACAGATGCTTTCTCGATTAATAAAGATAGCTGAGGAATTCAATGTTGCAGTTTATATGACAAACCAAGGTAAATTCTCCGTTTCTTGATATAATAGTTTGTCTTTTGGAGGAAGGGGATTAAGTTTTCTTCATTCCCAAGTTCCAATTGGTTGTTTTCAAGCTTGTAATTTATGACAAGAAATAGTATTAGCATTCGAGTTTTAGTTGGGGCTTTAATAAAGTGTATATTTATCTACACGTTATTCTCTGTTTGGTTGCAGTCATAGCTGATCCAGGAGGCGGGGTGTTCGTAACTGATCCAAAGAAACCAGCAGGAGGGCATGTGCTGGCGCATGCAGCCACAGTAAGGTTGATGTTTAGGAAAGGGAAAGGGGAACAACGGATTTGCAAAGTGTTTGACGCCCCAAACCTACCAGAGGCTGAAGCTATATCCTTTTTTTTTCTCCTCTAAAAATAATCTACTCGTTCAGTAATTACGAAATTAATCAAATCCACCCCAAATAGTTATATGAATCTATGATTGTTAAAAGCAAAGGGACCTTTATCATAATTGTAAATAACCAAGTCATATTAGCTGGATTTTTAAGATGGGGGCAAAAACATCATTGTAACCATTGAAAACGGTTGCAATGCTTTTGAGAATGAGGCTCTTCCATCCGCGTGTATTTTCTTGACAGGGTTACGTGTTCCAGATAACACCAGGGGGCATTGCAGACGCTAAGGACTAAAAAGTCGATTCTAACTCTGGAACGAATCACAAAAGCGACAACAGTGGCTGAATATTTCTATTAACCTTAATCTTCCATATATTTGCTCACAGCTTGTATGAAAAGTGCTGTTACTTAGTATATTTCAGTGGCGAGTTTCCCTTAGTTATAAACGTTCCCTTTATATAGCAAGTAGCAAAGATATTTTGAATTTTCAATATCTCACAAACATTAACATTCTCGCTGCAATTGAGTTCATAGCTATCCTGTTTTCATATTATTATATATTAATAGTCCAATAATCATAATTTCTAGGATGAACCTGTCCACAAGTTGATATTATTACATGACCTGTGGCAAGAGAGTATGAGCTTAAATATTTGCTCCAAGCAAATTGTATAGCTTAATATGATAAGCCAAGCCTCGCTAGAGCCTCAAAGTTAAATTATGGGAACAGAACCAGAATTTTAAAATTCGGCCGAAATCGGCCATGATAAAAGCCTTAATTCAAACAGAACGGGGTGGCAATCATATATTATTTGACCAGTTAGCAGCACTCCCAACCCTTGGCATGCCAGTTGTTTCCTTCTTAGTCTCAGCATCCACCTTGAAATTGGCACCACACACCTGTCCTGAACTATCAACCCTCGGCACAGGCTTCACCTCATTAAGTGGATGCTCAAAACTGCTCAAACCTCCGGATGTTGTAAAGAAAAATCCTGAACGTGGGATGGGGATCATATATGTTACCATTGATATCCATGGAACAAACGTATTTGCAAAATAAACGATAACACAAAGGTAGTCCAGAAAGAAAAGAATCCTCTTAACTCACTTTCAAATTTTAATAAACCTTTAAAAGAGTGATACTACGGGTGATGTTCAACACTGGGTTCTTAGTTAGTTCAGATTGCCTTTTCAAAAGAAATCCTAATATTACCTTTGGGGAATGGTGCAAAGGAATTCCCACAGCTCTTAGTTACGATCTCTGCCTCATCTGAAAGAACAAGATTTCCATCGGCATCAGTTCCCCAAGCAAAGGGAACATTCCCATCAGCATCCTTTAAAAAACCAGGATATGTATCTCAAGTTAGAAAAGAAAAGCATTGGCAAATAGACAGGATGGAAATGAGCTGGATCGAGGATAACTCACCGCAGCAATGAATACAGTGCTAGCACTACTGTCATACAGAATAAACGCAAATTTGCCCTGGAAATCTCTCACAACCTGAGCAGCAGGATAGGGACCACGATCTCTTAGAGTCCTGTATGCCTCAATGATAATGGTTACCTCAGTAGCCGTTTTATTCAATCCATATTGTTGCTTAAGATTCGCAACGTTCTCAAGGTGACCTTGAAACAAGCAGAAAATGTCATCCACAACAGCGAACAGCCTGGCAACGTAAGAAAATCACTATATTAATTCACTTTCAAAGTAATCTTTCACAACTTCATAGTATCCAGTTTCTTTCATAAAATGAGATGATAACAATTCAGGATTTTCAAAATTGTCATTTCAGCTTAACATTGAGCAGGAATGTTTAGGTAAGTATTGCTCTAAGGCTTAAGCTAAAGAACTACAACATTGTGACATGTGAACTTACTTTGATCTCATTAAATCACTAAAGTAACATAACAAAAAGCAATAGAAAACAGTTAAGACTAAGGTGCACCAAAACTACCTTAAAATTACTTCTGCTGGTGGAAACTGGGAAGGGAAGACAAAAGGAAGGGCGAGTACTGAGAATACACAACTAATATTCTAACAAAATATATTTTAAGATATGTGAACAAGCTAAAAAGAGGTGCTATATCTTAACCAAATAACCATCAAGGAGAATCTAAAGGATTTTTATACACGGTGTTTACTACTTTATTCTTTTCTCTTGTATTTGGACTGAAGGCCATCAATAGAAGTTAGATAATGCCAGAACGGAAAAAAAAAAATTGAAATACAGAATCACGCGCGTGCTAATAAACTAAGGAGATCAAATCAAATGTTCGGTCAAAGTAAGGTGTAGCCAGAACAATAATAATCAATAACGATCAAGATGATGAAAACAAACAAGAATAACTCTTGAAAAAAAAAAAAAAAAAAAAAAAAAAAAAATTTACC
>Ga0214544_1000957_pt1 | contig 57422 bp, 31 predicted proteins | sample CNSS3metaG_FD_160074 | JGI IMG/M metagenome (GOLD analysis project Ga0214544, IMG submission 160074) | Root nodule microbial communities from cowpea collected in UCLA plant growth center, Los Angeles, California, USA - CNSS3 | ecosystem: Host-associated > Plants > Roots > Nodule | place: USA... | reverse complement strand
GCGATCCCATGGAATGGAGTTCAATGGGTAACAACAAAGTTGTTGTTGACTAAAGTACACCAAATAATTTGATTAAATTTTATGTCTCATTCCTATGGCGAGGTGTACTATAAATTGTGACAATAATTAGGTTGAGGTATGTGCATTATTATGCTTATTTTATAAAATACCTCTTAATAAATCCAATGACAATTATTGTAGGGGTGTGAGTCACAAACCACCCTTTGAGGGTTTACCTAGTGAGTGTGATGGTGGGCCCGCCATTGTGAGACATGGGCAAGTCTCTAAGTGACACTCATGAAACAAGATACATGCACAAGGTCGTAACATGCACCCACTGATTAGAACCTATAATGAACATCGATATTGTATGTGGTATTTACTAAAACCTGGTCACAAGGGATGTAGTTCAAGACAATCAAGTCTCTGTATTTTCTCGGGTGGAAGTTTATAAGCACTAGGTGTAAGGATCAGACTCGGAAGGTTCCTTACACTGAATTACAATATTTTGTTTAAAAAGATAATATATTTTTTGTTTTATTTGATTTTTTTTTAAAATTATGTGGGGGATTGTTAGAAATATTTTAATATAATTTAAAAAATAAATAATTAAAATAAAAATTCTACTGTTACAGAAGTTTTTATAGACCTTTAATTTATGGGTTAATGATTTTTACGGCTAACGGCTATATTCTTATTATACTTTACTCCTTTGTCTCCTTTTGCTACCTATAAATACCACCTAGGTGCATGGGGAAAGATACAACAAAAATAACAACAATAGAAATAATAAACACTAGAGTTATCTAAAAAGTGTTCTTCTTATCTTTTCTATATTATCTTTAAGACAGTGATGTTCATAAGGTTCGAAGATCCTTCGCTGCACTCGTTCGATCTGACGGGTTGTTGTATCTTGGAAGAGAAACGCATATGATAAGAAACACATATGATTGTGTATTGATATATTTGTTTAGCCCTGTGCAGTATGGGTGTTTTCTCTCTAAGGATAGCGTTATGCGTGCCTCAACTCAGGATATTTCTACTCTTTTACCTTTTATCTTTTATTTATTATTTATTATTGTTATTATACTCGTTGATATCTGATTAATATTCTTTGATTCATATACATGTCAGTAGCTTTAATAATTATTATTATTATCATTTTATATTTTTATTATTATTAGTATTATTTAAGTAATCATTTTCTAACATATGTAATATGTAATATAATATTCAAATATAACTAGATATGTGTTTGTTTATGATTGATTGTTTCATTATGAGTATAATTTCTAAACATCGAAGAAATTATGTATTTCCTTACATGAAAAATGTATTAATTGTGTTGGAAGTTACATATTATTTTTAAGCAAATTGCAGCACATATAAACTTTATATTATATTATATATATCGTTATGCAGAAAAAGTATCGTGTATTTTTAACGCATTAGAAGATATGATTATACCAGAACATCGTAGAACACATGTTAGAGAGTTGATAGCATAGAATACTAACATGTAAAACATCTAACAGATTTCATTCGTATTTCTTATCATCAAAACCTTTTTATAATGCGTGAAAAATAAGTATGAAATTGAGTCAAAACTACTTTGTGGACGTTCCCAATGTATTGTCTGTTTTGGAACGTTTGAGCTTTGTTACGATTTTGTTCTTAAAAGACACTTTAAAAAGTGAAAGGAAATAAAAGTATTTAAACTATGTTTGACTTGACTTCTAAGCCATGTGAAACTTGTTGGGTGTACCGGAATAAGTCCCTGAGTCGGGGCAAGGGAAGTTGAGTATAAAACATGTAACATCCCCAAATTTAGATACTTCATCAAAGTGTTCCTTTTTTGGCTAAAGAGCTTTTCAATACTTTTCAATAAGTACAAGTTGTTACTCCTTGATTTATAGGCATATAGGTATTCAATCTTATCCCATAAGACCCTCGCATTTGTTTCATGAAAAATAAAATTATAACTAAATTTTGGAATTCAAGAAAGAAATGGATTGTATATGATAAATGTTACAGTGCATCATACTACAGACGCATCTGTTCTTGTATGAAGCCATGCCATTTGACCTTAACATTGATTATCATGCATCAACATTTGAAATTCAAGACAGTTTACATTCGAAATTTTGAAGTTTTAGAATACATAACAAAATGGAAGATAATGAAACTATAACTATATAGGAAATTATAAGGTAAGAAACAAAGCCAAAAACAATATTGTTGTAAAGGAAATTGCAACTAAAATCTGGCAAAACAAGAGTATTGAATATTTTCATTTGCCCTGTAGTAATATGTGGCGAATTAATTCATTTTCTATTTACTTTACCAGAAATAAAGGCTCTTTTGATTTTACTCAGCTCTCTAGTAACATCCACCATACTGATCCTTTCTTTTGGTGATTCCGCTACACAAGCAAGTCCAATATGGAACAGTGAAACCAAGCACTCTTCTGTAGTTGGAGTAAGATTCTGAATTTCTTCTTCTGTGCTTATTTCTGCTTCTTTTACTACAAGCAATGGATCCAAAATTTGTAATAGATTTTCAGGGAATGAATTTGCTACTAAGTTATGCAAATTTTGACCATCTTCAAAGATTTCATCTGTAGGTCTCCTTCCAGTAAGCATTTCCAGCATAAGTATCCCAAAGCTATACACATCTCCAGTCATAGACACCTCTGAACCCATTCCATACTCTAAAATACATAATAAAATTTGTCAATAATTTTTAATTCCAGAATACACTAGTTTTCCTCAAATATAGGTGAATTTAAAGAAATACTAATTCAAGAGTTTAGAACATGCCTGGAGGAGCATAACCAATCGTCCCTTTTATGCCTAGTGTACTTGATTTCTTATTGTTGATAGTTGACAGAAGTCTTGCTATGCCAAAATCACTCACATGGGCGATCATGTTATCATCAAGGAGGACATTGTTTGGCTTCAAATCACAATGGATTATAGATTGCTCACATTCATGATGAAGATAATGCAATGCTGAAGCAACATCAATCATGATATTTAATCTTTGGTCGAGCTTCAATGTTCTTGGATTATCTGTTACAAGTGTCCTCGGATGCAACCATTGCTCTAAACTCCCATTTTTCATGTACTCAAAAATTAGAGCTTTAAATTCTTGACCTTTGTAATCTGTGCTGGAACAACATGTTAAAATTGGAACCAGATTTCGATGTTTAACATTTTTAAGCGCATTGCATTCAGCAAAGAAACTCTTTGGAGCTCCTTTTCTTTGAAGGTTTAGGACCTTTATGGCAACAACTTTGTCTTCTAACTCAAGAGTGCCTTTATAGACAGAGCTAAAATTTCCAGACCCTATCAAGTTTGTAGTTGAGAAACCATCTGTTGCATTGTGTAAGCTCTGGTATGAAACTTTAGCCAACTGGTCAATTGTTGGAGAATCCAAAGATGATTTCTTACTCCTTTTCCTCATCCAGTAGAAAGTTAGAGTAATTGACAGTATGAGAAGAAAAACAATCACACTAACTAACACTGGTATCAGCCTAAACTTGTGGTGTTTTACAAGTTTCTTACCTTTGACAGGGCATGGTGGCAGATGCAATTCTGAAATGCCCCCACAAAGCTTACTATTTCCAGTCACCACCACCTCACTTGCATTCCGAAACACACCTTCAGTTGGTACCTCACCCTCTAACATGTTATACGATACATTGAAATATTCCAAGAAAGAAATGTTTTGTAGAACATGTGGAATTGACCCAGACAAGCGATTTTGTGACAAGTCTAAACTCCGAAGACCTTTGAGTGATGCCAAAGAGAATGGTATGATTCCATCTAAAGAATTACCTTGCAAAAACAGGTACTCCAACATTATGCATTCCGCAATAGTTCCAGGAATGTCTCCAGACAAATGATTCTTAGACATATCTAGAATATCAATGTTTTTAAGGTTTCCCACTTCTTTAGATATGTAGCCACTCAATGAATTTTCTGACAAATCCAGGTAGATTGTCAGAGAGGAAAGATGAAAAACCTCAAAGGGTATTGTTCCTTTAAGGTTGTTTTGTGCAAGGCTTAAGTATTGTAACTTCTGGCAATATCCTATGCTTGGAGGAATAGTCCCTTCTAACATATTTGCACTCATTTCCAAATAGAACAGATGACTAAGGTTGCCTATGAAGGCTCCTATTTCTCCCGACAATTTGTTTCCCCTTAAGCCTAACACTTCCATTTTTCGAAACTTCCCAAAAGTTGTTGGGATAATCCCTTCCATGCGGTTATCATACATAGTCAAGAGAGTTAAGTCAACTAGATTTCCTATTGATGCAGGGATTTTTCCTGATATTTGATTACCCCCAAGAGCTAGTTGACTGAGCTGAGTGGATAAGTTTCCCATGGTATCAGGTAAATGACCTCCAAAGTTATTATTGGATATACCTAACTCATGCAACTCACTACAATTTGTCAATGTTTTCAGAAACTCCAAATCATAAGTTGAATTGTTACCAAGATTGTTTGAAGAAAATGACAAAAGGAAAACATGTTGTAGCTTTCCCAGACTTGGAACTTGTCCCACAAAATGGTTATAACTCAAATCAAATATATAAAGTAAAGATGAGTTTGTGATGGAGGGTGGGATTGGTCCTGAGAATTTATTTTCACTAAGTTCTAGTACTTGGAGATTGGGGAGGGTGTGAAACATGTTAGGTGGAAGAGAACCATTAAGCTGGTTTTTTGTAGCTGAGATTGCAACAAGAGATGAAATATTATAAAGACAAGAAGGAAATGTTCCAGTGAGGTTGCTTACAGGAAGTGATAAAAAGAACAAGTGTTTGAGATTGCATAGTTCTTGTGGAATATCTCCCCCTAAGTTGTTAGTACCCACAGAGAGAACAGTTAGGGATAAAAGATTACCTAAGAATGATGGGATTCCCCCGGTTAACCAGTTGTTATAGAGCAGCAAATATTGAAGCTTCCGAAGTGAACCGATTTGAATTGGAATTTCACCAATGAGATTGTTCCCATGCAACCTTAAGCGTTTGAGGCTAGTGCAACCCGTCAAGTTTGTAGGAATTTTCCCTTCCAATGAGTTATTTCCAACAGAGAGTAGCCGCAGTTGTGACAAGCGTCCCAATTCTGGAGGGATTTTGCCATGGAAGCTGTTGTTTCCAAGGTCAAATATTCTCAAATGAGAGAGATTGCCTACATAAGGAGATATGGATCCCTTCAACTTGTATCCATGCAAGTTCAAGCCTGTAACTCTTTGAAGCGTGAGATTGCATGTGATTCCGTGCCAATTACAGAAGTGAGTAGAAGTGTTCCAAGAGAGCAACATTCCATATGGATCAGTAGATATGGATTCCTTGAATTTCAGCAATGACAGGTGATCAGTCTCATCTCCTAAGGCAAATACGTTGATGTTTGCGTTCAATGCCAAGAGAGAGATGAGGGGGATATATATGGGCCAAAATTTAAATAACATCACAGAAAAATTATTCATGTGGACAAGTAATGGAGGATGCATCTGTGTGATGATATTTCTATTCTTACATAGGTTTATATAGAGTTTCATAGCATGGCAATTGCACTAGATCAAAGAATAAGTCAAATGTGTTCTTCCGCACTTTGATTTTATTACCATTGTAGTGTATTGGATTTAAACTATGATTGTTGATGGAAAAAGCACACAAAATCATAAAAAATATTCAAATTAATAGTTTCAATCTATATTATTTAAATGGATTTATTTTAAATCTAAATTTATAATTTGGATTTTAAGTCCAATCTACTTAGTTGGATTTAAATTGTATTTAGATTGGATATGTTTTGGATTTTGAAAATCTAAAATTAAGGTGCATGAGAGTCGACCTAGGTTAAAAGTTGGATTGAGTTAATCCAAGACAAAAGTTGGGTCAAGTTATCTCAGACTGCAGGGTCGAGTTGAGTCAATTTGAGCAGAAAAATAGTGTCGAGTCATCTTGGACCAAAGAATCAAGTTTAGTTAGCTTGGGTCAAAGGTCAAAACAAGTTGGTTTAGAGTAAAGATTAAGCTAAGTTTACCCAAACTAAAGCTCGAGGAAAGATGACATGGGTTGAGGGCTGAGTCATCACGGGCCCATAATTGACTTGAGTCGGTCCAGCTAAAAAAATTAAGCTGAGTTCGCCCAACTTAATATGAAGGTTGAGATGAGTCGATCCAGGCCGAATAATCGAGACAAGTTGGCATGGAATAAAGGTCAAGCTAAGTTGGGTTAGGTTAAAGGTTGAGATGAATTGGCCTAGAGTGAAGGTCGAGTAGGTCGGTCCCGAACGAAGGTTGAGCCGAGTCATCCAAGGTTGAATAGTCGACCCGAGTTGGCCTAATATGGAGGTTGAGATGAGTTGGCCTAGGCTAAAGGAATGACTGGCATATCCTAATATGAAGATTGGGATAAGTCGACCCAAGTCAAAGAATCGAGACAAGTCGTCTTCAATTGAAGGTCAAGTTAAGTCAGTCAAGGCCAAAAGTCAAGTCGAGTCATCTTTGTAACATCCCGAGTCTTACAGTCTTGGACTGGAGGTTAAGGTGAGTCAGCTCGGACATGATGTCTAAACATGTTTGTTCTAACCGAAGGTCAAAGCAAGTCGCCGAAGGATCAAGCTGAGTCATCCTACGCCAAGGGTCTAAATAAGTCATCCAAGGTTTAGGGTGAAGTCAACATGAGCCCAACTTTAGTTGAGTTAACCTATACATGGAGGAGCTAAGTCGACTTTAGTTGAGTTAACCTATACATGGAGGAGCTAAGTCGACAAGGGCCTATGTCAAGTTCGAGTCCAAGGTGATTCAAGTTAGTTCTAGCTAATGTTATGGTGAAGTAGCACAAACCCAAGTTGAACCGAATGAAGAGGTTGACATGAATTGACCTAGGTCGAAATCAAATCAAATCGACCTTTTCCACGTGTAATAGAATTAATTATAATCATGTATATTAATTTTACTGAAATTATTCTAATTGACAAAATAAATTAAATTTAAATTTAATCTGATTTAAATTGAATAGAAAAATCTAAATCGAATTAATCCAGTTAAAATTGATTTGTATTATAGGTCTAATCTATTTTATTATATTTGTAACCGATACATGTTATCCTTCATTAAAGATTGTTCTTTCTTTATGGTTATCTATTATTCAATTTTCTTAATTATGTAAATTGAGAAGTGTATGTGATATATGTTGTATACAAAACTTTGTTATAATACAATTATTTCTTTTCATTTATATTTTTTGTTTTTTTATTATTAAGGAACTAACCCTCCATATGGAAAGTTCATTACCACTTTGCAAGTCATTAGTGGTGGCAAGGAAAGTCAAGCATCCCAAAAGACCCGTTATTGCTAGTCTAGTCAAGCTCCATTTTCAGTCCACCACTATTATAGCTTATTGCTATTCTAGTCAACCACCCTTGACATACGCCATTTTCAGTCCACCCCTTTAAATAAAATGTACATTTCTTTTATTTGAGTTTACACATATTTATTCTGTATTAAACATGTTTTAACAGATTAGTTATCAACATATTATATGTGAATTATTCATGAAATATGAGTGAGTTATAACGTATTTCGGTATAGAGACAAATAGAATTCAACTTATAATGTATACTTAAGCACTAACATTTATATTTTATAAAGCAAAATGTTATTAACATGATATTGGTTCCAGAATAATTGAGTTCATATCTTGTACATATATAGTAAAACAAAATATGATTAGAAGGTAAAACTTCACTAATTATATAACTGACCATGTCATACATATATATATATATATATATATATATATATATATATATATTATAAATATCGCTAAAACTTTACATAATAACATGGTGATTATAACAAATCACCAAAATGTTGAGTATATACTAAATAAATCAAAAAATGAGTTAAGTTGACCTGTTAACCAAATCGGTACCCCATAACTTTGTCTTTTACTAGTTATTTCTTCATAAATTTCCATGTGGCGATGAAACGACTAATTTTTTCTTACCTTTTTACTTTATCTTCTTCCTACATCAAGCGTGCATTCTCTCCGCATGTATGAAGTTTCATTTTCTGTGGTGTTTTCTTCCTTGCCAAGTGTAATTCCTCTCACGCACCTCCAACAAAGCCCCACTACAAGAATTCTTGAAAACAGCTTCCGCAAATTAGCGTCCGTGAGATGAAGGACTTAAACAGAGTCTGATTAGCTTTCGCTTACCAGAAACAAAACTGAAAAAAAGAAAAAAAAATCATTACCCACCTTAAAGTAAGGCTGGGCAAAATAAACCAAACTGTACTGCACTACCAAAAACTACACTAAATTAAAAAATTGTTCTCATGAACTGCACTGAACTGAAAAACAGTTCATATGAACTGAAAAACCGTTCATATGAACTGAACTGAACTGAAAAACAGTTCATATGAACTGAACTGTTATTCATAAAAATAAACCGGACTGAACTGCAATGCACTATAATATAAACTAAACTGAACTGTTTTATGAACTGCACTACGTCAGAACTGAACTGCACTATTTTTGAACTGAACTGCAATAATTTTTAACTTAACTACACTATTTTTGAACCGTTTTTGAACCGAATTGCACTGATTTTGAATAAACTTCACTATTTTTGAACTGAATTGTACTATTTTTGAACAGGATTGCATTGATTTTGAACTGAATTGCACTATTTTTGAACTGAATTACACTATTTTGAATTGAATTGTACTAATTACATATGATTGTACTACACAATAATAATCTAAAATGTAATTAAAATATTAAAATTAATATAATAAATATAAATATCGATATTAACTTATTTTTTATATTTTAAAATCTCATGTAATATTACTTTTTAGTTTTACAATGTTTATTATGCTGCGTCAAATTTTTTAAAAGGATTTAATTTAGAAAATTCTCAAAATTAATATTTTTTAACATTTGTATTCATTAATATTTGTGTGAAAAATGTTTTAGAAATTTTATGAAGTTCTAAAATATATTTCGTGAAGTAACGAATCAATAACTTTTTATATTTTTTAAGAATTTTCTAAAATAAATTCTCTTTAAAAAAGTTGACGCCGCATAATAAAGATTTTAAAACTAAAAAAAAATATTACATAAGATTTTAAAATAAAAAATACGTTAGTACCAATATTTATATTTATTATACTAATTTCAATATTTAAGTTACTAAAAACTTTAATATAAATAAAAAATTATAAAAATGTTAGCTGTCACAAAATTTAATTTTTAAAAATAACTTCTGTAAAATCATAACATAAAAATAACGTTACATAGTAAAATTCATTCAAAATAAAATAAGATCTTGAATTAATTTATAATTTATTTCAATAAATTAATTATAAATATTATATATTTTTCTCAAAGAAAGATTAAAGAAAAAAATTAAGACAAAATAAAATAAATATTTCAATATGAAAGAGAAAAAATAGAACGTAAGACACAAAACACATAGGTCTAATTCTTATCCTAATATCAATATTTTATTTGAAGTATTTTGCTCTTTCAATCTACTATAATTTAATAATTAACTTAGTTAACTTTACATAAGTTTAGTTTCTTAAAACTGAACTATTTTATAATATAGTTCAATTTTTATTATGAATAGTTTAGTATATTTTAGTTTAATATAGTACAATTAACTATAGTTTAGTAAATTATGGCCAGCTCTACCTTAAAGTATTATTTAAAGTTTTAAATCAATGAAAAAGAAAAGCATGGGTCTAAGTGACGGGACTAAACCCCTCTGCTTATTAATTTCCATATAAGAAGAAAGAAAATTTCACGCGTCTGATAAGTTGAGTTAGAAATTAATGTAAAATGTTAAATTTAAACGTGTAGCTTAGCGTCGGTAAAATCGACGCAAATTTAAATTAAATTTTGAAATTTAAATGATATGCCATGATGAGTCGTATGAGAGGTAAACTAATTTATTAAAAAAAATCATATTTATTATGTATATTGTAAGGCCCAGTTTTCTGTTGCCTTATTTTTGTAAGGGTTGCCCCAAATCGAATGGGCCCAAGGGCTGGCCCAAAACGAATTCAGACCCTAAGACTACCTTAACCCTAACACTCTTTCTCACTTTCAGAAAATTGTTCCTTGTCCTAAGAGCCACAACCGTCTCTCAATCTCTGCTAGGGTTTGGTACCACCGTAGGCACGCAAGTTCGAACTAGTTCTTTCTTCTCTACGTAAGTGCTCCCTCATCTGTGCTTGTATTTCTGCTACTGTTACTTTGGGTAACTTATATCCCCGCTATTTCTTATTTTTTTCCAGCTCCTTAAGTCGTCCCTTGAGTTGTCGCGTCCCGCTATTTAGAGTTGAGGTCCTGTGCTAGCCATTTCCAGGTAGGGAAGCTATGACTTACTCATGTATTTTGTTTTTCCCTGTTGTTCAGCTGTTATTTTAAGATTATGTGGTTGGTGTGATGTTATGAAAGCTTGGAACGTTTTAGCATGTTGGTTTGGACTGGTATGCATGGCTGTTGCAGGAAAATAGTGGCGAGATTTGATAATCTCGCCCAAGCGAGCCTGTCTCGCCTAGGCGAGATGGGCAAAGACTCGCAAAAACTATTTTCACGCGAGGGGTCGCTCAGGCGACCAGCTCAGTTTTTGAGCGAGCGAGCGTCTCGCCTAAGCGAGAATGCGTGGAGGCTGTTGTTTCTGTGTGTCGAGCTCTCGCCTAGGCGAAGGGAGCTCGCTTGAGCGAGAGACCCTATCGCTTCAGCGAGACCCTTCAGCATGAGCGAAGAGCTGGGCGAGAGTGCATTCTGGTGTGGTGTTTTTTTCTACTCTTGGATGTTTGGCTTGTATATGAGTGAATTATTATATAATGGCCTGAAGGGAAATGAATATGCATACTTGGAAGGGTGTATAGGTTGTGAATGATGAACTTGAATGAATTTGGCATGTTAAAATCATGAAATGGTTGGTTATGAAAGTGGCATTATAATGGGATGAGCTGAGATTCAGTATTCATGGATGGAGTATGATGAGTTGGTATGGGTTTAATCTGAAACATGAGAAGGATTGATAACAAAGGTCGACATAATATTTGTACATGCATGATAAAATCTTTACTGATTGTTTGGGTATGATTGGTCCGCATCAGTGCGTAATTCCTTGAAATCTCTAGGTGAGATTTCAGGGTCGTGTTTCATTGGTCGGGACGTAATTACATGACCCCTGTTAGTGGGTGTCCATGGTGGTGCCCCATCTATATAGTCTGGTAAGGATTCAAGGTAAGGTTGCATCCTGACACTCTAAGGAGTCAGTTAGTCTCACTTAGAGCGGATTGACTCTTGTGGTGAGAGTAGCAGGAGGCATTAAACTCATTAAGGGCTAACCTTGTGTGTGAGGAAGTTGATTCATTGTAACACTTGTAACACACAGCTCGGGGGTGAGCAGCTCGGGGGTGAGCAGAGGTATCCACCCCAAGTGCAAGCATCCGCTGAATCAGACTAGATTGTGTGTATCCAGATGAGTCAAGTTGATTCTTAGTGTATTGGTTTGAGAGTCATAACATGCTTGGGTGTTGTATGTTCTGTTTACTGCGAAAATGTATCAGATTGCATGATGATATTATTTTGTGCTCTAGCTTACCCTATTTTTTGTGGTTGTATGTTCTGTGGTGTGGTCTTTTCTTTTGCAATGATCATCAACTTGTTGATGTGAGCAGAGGTGAGAACTCCCCGAACTAATCAGGGTGATGGAGGTTCCGCTGCTTAGTCCGCTCGAACTAGATTTGAAACTTTATGGGCTTTCTTTCTGGGCTATGGCCCATGTACTAGTCTATATTTTAATTTCCTATGTTGACTCTGTTGCACTTTGTATTTGTTTTAGTTTTGGGCATCGTGGTGTGCTTGGGATATTGTAGGGGTTGTGTTCAAGACCCCTGAACTGCGCTACTATACTATTTGTGTGTGACGTTTCTTTTAATTATGCTTATCAATTAAATGAAATGTTACATTTATGGTATTAGAGCGGTCATTCCTTAAGTCTGTGGACTTGGATGTCCGCTTAGCTTTCTCTATGTCTTCTGAGTGTTCTTAGTTCAATTTTTGCCTTATCAAGCCTAACCAAGTGATTTTCTGTGTGCCAGTGAACTGTGGCACCTCCTCGTAGGACTCAACAATCGTCTCAGGGCGATGTACCCGATATCGCCAGGGCAATAGAGGCGATGGTAGCTGCCATGACTCAGCAAAGCACAACTATGATGCAACAACACGAGGCGTCTATGTAACGACAAGCGACGTCGCTTGAGCAGCAGTAGTTGGTGATGCAGCAGATGGAGGCTGCAAGGGTGGTCGTTGAGGATGCTCACCGACAGCATATGGAGGCCCTCCGCCAGCTGGAGGAGAACAGGACTACTGCACCCGCCTTTGGTCCTGAGCCACGACGTGCAGTCAGGGAGTGGAGCCTGGAGGACTTTTTGAAACACCACCCAGTGAAATTCGACGGGAAGGCATGCCCTGATGCCGCAGACCAGTGGCTGAAGGACCTTGAGAGAATCTTTTACGCAAAGATGTGCCCTGCGAAGAATAGACTAGCTTTTATCGTGTACATGCTTACAAGAGAGGCGGAGCATTGGTGGATTAGCATGAAATTCATCATGGAGGAAATGGGAGAGCCATTGACTTGGGAGGCTTTCAGGGGGAGGTTCCTCTCGGAGTATTTCCCCAACAGCGTGAGGTATGCCAAGGAGGTGGAATTCCTCCAGTTGACTCAGGGAGGGAAATCAGTGACCAAGTATGCTGAGAAGTTCAAGCACCTCAGCCGCTTCTACACACTACCCCTGGATGAAGAGTGGAGATGCCACAAGTTTGAGAATGGTCTATGCGGTGATATTCGCTTGATGGTGGCACCCTTTTCCATCAAGGACTTTACCACTTTGGTGGAGAAGGCCAGAGTGATGGAGAAGATGAAACGTGAGGTTGAAAGACAGTGCCCACAATAGCCACAACAACCACAAAGGATTAGTGGACTATCTGGGTCCAAACCCGGACATGAGGAGCGAAGGAGGCCATATGATAGACCTCACCACTAGCCTCAGGGGTTTAGGAGTTTCCCTCCCCAACAGGGCCGAGTACAACGTTATATATGTGGAGGCCCTCATCTGAGGAACGTCTGCCCGCGTATGGAGGGTTACCGCTGGTGCAACAACTGTGGCAAGGAAGGCCACTTCGGGAAAAACTGTCCCACCATTGCCAGGACAGCGACACACCCTCCTATTCAGACGCCCCACCAGCATCAGCGGAGAGATAGAGGCAACAGACCTCAGGCGACAGGCAAAGTCTACACTATGTCAGGAGTAGAGGCTGCAAGCTCAAGTAACCTTGTTATGGGTTATTGTGTGATTTCTGGGATGAGATGTTGTGTGTTGTATGATTCTGGAGCGACGCACTCCTTTGTGTCAAATGCTTGTGTGGAACGTTTGGGTCTGCTGGTTTGCGAGCTGTAGTGTGAGCTTGTGGTGTCTACCCCGGCATCGGGTTTGGTCAGGACGTCGTCCTTGTGTGCTAAGTGTCCAGTTGAGGTAGAGGGACGCAGGTACAAGGTGAATTTGATCTGCCTACCTCTACAAGAGTTGGAGGTGATCTTGGGGATGGATTGGCTCTCTGCCGATCACATTCTTATAGATTGTCGGGAGAAGAAACTGCTTTTCCCTAACTCAGAAGAGCCTGAGTTGTTAACATCTCAAGGGATTTTGAAGGAACTACAAGAGGGTGTGCATCGGTACATAATCATCACACACCTTGAGGTGGAGAAAGAGGAGACGACGTCAGTTATACCGATCGTGCATGATTTTGAGGATGTATTCCCGGATGAGGTGCCAGGGTTGCCTCCCCACAGAGAGGTGGAATTCTTTATTGATCTGGTACCAGGAACAGGTCCGCTATCCATGGCCCCATATCGCATGGCTCCGGCAGAGTTGGTGGAACTCAAGAAACAAATAGAGGAGTTGATGGAGAAGCAGTTTATCCGACCCAGCACTTCGCCCTAGGGAGCACCAGTGCTGTTGGTGAAGAAGGATGGGAGTTCACGCTTGTGTGTGGACTACAGACAACTGAACAAAATGACGATCAAGAAAAAGTATTCGCTCCCAAAAATTGACGACCTGATGGATCAGTTGCATGCTCATCAGTATTCTCGAAGACAGATCTGCGATCGGGTTACCATTAGATTTTAGTGAAGGCAGATGATGTATAGAAGACAGCCTTCAGGTCCTGGTATGGGCACTACGAGTATGTGGTTATGCCCTTCAGTGTGACCAATGCTCCGGCAGTGTTCATGGACTACATGAACCGGATCTTTAGACCGTTCCTAGATAAGTTTGTAGTAGTCTTCATTGATGACATCCTTATCTATTCTAAGACTCGGGAGGAACATGCAGAACACTTGAGGTTGGTGCTCGGTGTCTTGAGGGAGAAGCAACTTTATGCCAAGCTGTCTAAGTGTGAATTCTGGATGGACGAGGTGCAATTTCTGGGCCATGTGATATCTGCCAAGGTATAGCGGTGGATCCGACAAAGGTCGAGGCAGTGGTTAGGTGGGAAAGTTCCAAGTCAGCAACAGAGATCAGGAGCTTCATGGGTTTAGTAGGCTACTATAGGAGATTCATTGAGGGATTCTCCAAGATAGTGGCGCCCCTGACGCAACTCACACGGAAGGACCAACCGTTCACCTCGACTGATAAGTGTGAGGAAAGTTTCCAGGAGCTGAAGAGGAGATTGACCAACGCACCGATACAAGTGATCCCTGATGTGGGGAAGCCTTTTGAGGTCTACTGTGACGCATCCCATCTTGGGCTTGGTTGTGTGTTAATGCAGGAAAAGAAGGCAATGGCCTATGCCTCAAGGCAACTTAAAGTTCATGAGAGAAACTATCCCACTCATGACCTAGAGTTGACGGCCATAGTGTTTGCTTTGAAAATCTAGAGGCACTACCTTTATGGTGCACAGTTTCGGGTGTTCAGCGACCACAAAAGTCTTAAGTACATGTTTGATCAGAAGGAGCTGAACATAAGGCAGAGGAGGTGGATGGAATTCCTGAAGGATTATGATTTCGAGCTGCTATATCATCTAGGGAAGGCAAATATGGTAGCAGATGCCTTGAGCAGGAAGACGGTGCATATTGCACACCTAATGATTAAGGAAGTGGAGCTGCTAGAGCAGTTCAGGGATATGAAGCTGCAAGTGGAATTGGGATCTGAGTTCATTAGATGTAGTACCTTGACTATATCTAATGACTTCTTGAGTTCAGTGAGGGAGAGATAGTTGTTGGATGCTAGTCTGAACAGGGTCAGAGAACAGCTTGGGACAGATGAGGCAAAGGATTTTGCTTTGGGTAATGATGGCATATTGCGGTTCCAGAGTAGAGTGTGTATACCTGATGATACTGAGGTAAAACGGTTAATCCTTGAGGAAGGGCATAAGAGTCGTCTTAGCTTGTATCTTGGAATGACTAAGATGTACCAAGATCTCAAGGAATCCTTCTGGTGGCAAGGAATGAAGAAGGATGTTGCACAATTGGTATTCGCTTGTCTAACCTGTCAGAAGGCAAATGTGGAGCATCAGAGACCCGGTGGGATTGTACAGCCCTTGAAGATACCAGTGTGGAAATGGGACAGCATCTCGAAGGACTTTGTGACCCATTTGCCACGAACTTTTAGAGGGCATGACACCATCTGGGTGATAGTGAATCGATTGACCAAGAGTGCTCATTTCTTGGCGATGAACTTAAGGATGTCCATGGCAAAGTTGGCTCAATTGTACATTAAGGAGATCGTAAGGCTGCATGGAGTACCTTCGAGCATTGTATCAGACAGGGATCCACAGTTTACGTCCCGGTTATGGCAAACCTTACAAGCGGCTTTGGGGACCAAGTTGACTATAAGCTTAGCCGACCATCCCCAAACCGATGGTTAGTCCGAAAGGACCATCCAGTCACTTGAGGACTTATTACGAACATGTATATTGGATCACTTGGGAGCTTAGGATGAGGCCTTACCCTTGATTGAGTTTACCTACAACAACAGCTTTTATGCGAGCATTGGCATGACGTCATACGAGGCTATATACGGCAGGAAGTGTAGGACTCCCCTATGTTGGTATCAGGATGGGGAAGCAGTACTAGTCAGACTAGAATTATTAGAACAAACTACTGAGAAAGTCAGAATGGTGAGAGATAGGATGTAGGCCTCTCTGAGTAGGCAGAAGGCCTATGCAGACCGCATGAGGAGGCCTTGGGAATTTGCAGCGGGTGATCATGTGTTCTTGAGGGTGACCTGAACCACTGGCGTGGGAAGGGCCCTCCGCTCAAGAAAGCTTTCGCCCAAGTTTCTTGGTCCTTATCAGATCTCTAAGAGGATTGGGCCAGTGGCATATGAGATAGCTTTGCCTCCTCAGTTGGCAAACCTTAATCCGGTGTTCCACGTCTTACAGCTGAGGAAGTATGTGTTCGATCTGGCTCATGTGTTGGAGGTTGATGATATAAAATTAGAGAGGACTTCACCGTGGAAGTACCACCCATCGCCTTAGAAGAGAGTCGCGTTGAGGAATGTCGAGGAAACCCCGTTAGTCTAGTTAAGGTAATCTGGGATCGGAGAACCAGCGACTCTACTTGGGAGTTGGAGGAGGATATGAGGAAATCACACCCACATCTTTTTACCTGGTAAGTTTTCATTTTCGAGGACGAAAATATTCTTGTTGGAGAGAATGTAAGGCCTAATTTTCTGCTACCTTATTTTTGTAAGGGCTGCCCCAAATCGAATGGGCCCAAGGGCTGGCCCAAAAAGAATTCAGACCCTAAGAAGGCCCTAACCCTAACACCGTTTCTCACTTTCAGAAAGTTGTTCCTTGTCCTAAGAGCCACATTCGTCTCTCAATCTCTGCTAGGGTTTGGTACCACCGTAGGCACGCAAGTTCGAACTAGTTCTTTCTTCTCTACGTAAGTGCTCCCTCATCCGTGCTTGTATTTCTGCTACTATTACTCTGGGTAACTTATATCTCCGCTATTTCTTTTTTTTCCAGCTCCTTAAGTCGTCCCTTGAGCTGTCGTGTCCCACTGTTTAGAGTCGAGGTCTTGTGCTAGCCATTTCCAGGTAGGGAAGCTATGGCTTACTCATGTATTTCGTTTTTCCCTGTTGTTAAATTTTTATTTTAAGATTATGTGGTTTGTGTGATGTTATGAAAGCTTGGAACGTTTTAGCATCTTGGTTTGGACTGGTATGCATAGCTATTGTAGGAAAACTGTGGCGAGATCTGATAATCTCGCCCAAGCGAGCCTGTCTCGCCTAGGTGAGATGGCCAGAGACTCGCCCATACTATTTTCACGCCAGGGGTCGCTCAGGTGACCAGCTCAATTGCTCAAGCGAGGAGAGGCACGCCTAAGCGAGAATGCGTGGAGGTTGTTGTTTCTGTGTGTCGAGCTCTCGCCTAGGCGAAGGGAGCTCGCTTGAGCGAGAGACCCTATCGCTTGAGCGAGACCCTTCAGCCTGAGCGAAGAGCTAGGCGAGAGTGCGTTCTGGTGTGGTGTTTTTTCTACTCTTGGATGTTTGGCATGTATATGAGTGAATTATTATATAATGGCCTGAAGGGAAATGAATACGCATGCTTAGAAGGGTGTATGGGTTGTGAATGATGAACTTGAATGAATTTGGCATGTTAAAATCATGAAGTGGTTGGTTATGAAAGTGGCATGATAATGGGATGAGCTGAGATTCAGTATTCATGGATGGAGTATGATGAGGTGGTATGGGTTTAATCTGAAACATGAGAAGGATTGATAACAAAGGTCGACATAATATTTGTACATGCATGATAAAATCTTTATTGATTGTTTGGGTATGATTGGTTTGCATCAGTGCGTAATTCCTTAAAATCTCTAGGTGAGATTTCAAGGTCGTGCTTCAATGGTCGGGACGTAATTCCATGGCCCCTGTTAGTGGGTGTCCATGGTGGTGCCCCATCTATATAGTCTAGTAAGGATTCAAGGTAAGGTTGGATCCTGACACTCTAAGGATTCAATTAGTCTCACTTAGAACGGACTGACTCCTGTGGTGAGAGAGCAGGAGGCCTGAAACTCATTAAGCGCTAACCTTGTGTGTGAGGAAATTGATTCATTGTAACACTTGTAACACACAACTCGGGGGTGAGGAGAGGTGTCCACCATAAGTGCAAGCATCCACTGAATCTGACCAGATTGTATGTATCCGGATGAGTCGAGTTGAGTCTTAGTGTATTGGTTTGAGAGTCATAGCATGCTTGGGTGTTGTATGTTCTGTTGACTGCGAAAGTGTATCAGATTGCATGATGATATTATTTTGTGCTCTAGCTTACCCTACTTTTTGTGGTTGTATATTTTGTGGTGTGGTCTTTTCTTTTGCAATGATCATCAACTTGTTGATGTGAGCAGAGGTGAGAACTCCCCGAACTAATCAGGGTGATGGAGGTTCCGCTGCTTAGTCCGCTCGAACTAGATTTGAAACTTTATGGGCTTTCTTTCTGGGTGTGACCAACGCTTAAAGTAAGAGTTTTTTTATCTGGAAAGCTGATTTGTACCATGAAGTCAGGTATAATATTTAAGTTTTCCTTCATACACTTTACTAATTTCATTTTTCACTTTACCATTTTCACTCACGTTCACATTTCTCTCACTCTTCTCCCGTTCTCTACTGCTTAACTTTTGCAAATCTCTTCTCATGTTGTCGACACTACTGCGATCGAGGAGAAGAATCGCGTCAGAGGTTCCACTATATAGTGCCGCGTTGAGCTTGAACTTTGGGTAGGGAATTTTTCGTCTCAAACCCTATGTTTTTTGGTTGGTATGGTCAATGGTTGTTGACAAAAAAGGGTGTTTCTATGCTTTTGTTGTCAAGGTGAGTATTCGTTGAAGGTGAAAATGTGAAGAGCTGTGAAGCTGTCCATTTAATGTTAGTCGCCATTGTGGCTCAAAGAAATAAGTTATGTTGTTTATGCTTATTTGGAAGTGTATTTCAATTTAAAAATACTTTCATTAATGTTTTTGTTGTTGAATGGTGCCTACGGTAGTTTCTTAGAATGAGTTATGATAGTATGCATATGCTAAGTCTTAAAACTAGTGTTGAAACGGATGTTGTATACATGCTCATTAAGCATTCCTCGTTTGTCAATGACAATGGTAGTCCCTTACACCTAGCCCAAATGATCTTGTTCTTTGTTGCTTGGCGAATGTATGTTGTTGTCAAAGACCCTATTCCACCTATAATAGTGTTGTCTTCTATTGAGTCTATGAGATCATAGTTGTTTAGTCTTCCCACCATACTCCTATTTAGCCGCTCTATTTCAATTTTGGTTCTGTTGAATGTTGTAACATCCCGGTAGGATATTACTTACAATAAAATAAAAATAAAATAAAATAAACAGGCAGAAATAAATACATCATTTATTAAAAAAACCATTTCCCAAAAACACGGGAAAATTCAAAACCTTTAAATTTAATTTCCAACATAAATAAATAAAGTATTAATAATATACTCAAATCCTCCTATTAAAAATTTATTGTTCAAAACCATAATGAAATTACAGAAAGTTATTTAAAAATGCTTTATAAGCAATCCCAAGATCTATCACTAGTGCAAAATTCCCATTTTACCTCGCCTTATATGCCTCAGTTGGCCAGAAACCGAAGCATATAATGGCGCGGTGGCATTTTTGCAATTAGAGCCAAGTTTTAGGCCTCGGTTCTCCAAATACCCGAAGCCAAAGAGGGGTATAGGCCCCGGTTCGCTCAAAATCGGTGCCAAAGAGAGGTATAGGCCTCGGTCTAGTAGGACCCAAAGCCAAAAAGTTGCTGGAAGTCAAGGGTATAGGCCTTAGTCCAAGGAGACCCGGTGCCAAAAGGGGGTCAATGGCTTCAGTTCCTCTAACAACCGAAGCCATACTCTTTATTTAGGGTTCAAAATTTGGGAACCCTTTTTCCTCCCCGCACTAGCACCTCTCTCTCTCTCCGCGAGCACGAGCCCTCCCCAAAATCTCTCACAAAGTTTTCTGGCGATGGAGTGGAACCCTCAGACTCTGTAATTCCTATCAGAATGCTTTCTCCACATGTTGTCACCGGCGCCCGAGCCTCGCCGTCGCGTCGAATCCTCCCTCGTCGACGCTTGGTCGCGGAGACCTCCGTGGACGAGCAGATCAAAGCGGCTTCCGCATCGGCGACTTCCAACGCGATGGCGCGCACGCCGAGGTCGTGCTTGGCGGCGAAGGAGAGGCAAGTGGTAGCATCGAAGGTTGGAATGGCGGCAGTGGCGGTGGCACCGGCGGAGATGGAGGGAGAGAAAGTCGCGGAGACCTCCAACGGGAACGTTTCTGAGAGTTCCACCTCGGGTCCAGTATCGCTTGCAGGCTTTGCAGAAGTGCCTGGGCTGTGACAAACTATAGTTGTTGTAGTAGCAGAACTTGGTGTTTGAAGAGTCGCAGCGAGGGCACTTGAGGGCTTGTTGCTGCTGGTGAAGAAGATCTTGGGTTGTTCTACTCTCCTGCAGTTTGTGTTTTGGTTTGAATGCAGGGTGATCAAGCACGCGGGGCTATCTCTTTCATTCAGAACATCAATGGGATGAATCAATGAATCAAACTGATGCACTATACCAGAACCAGGGGGAACAACAAGCATATTACGGAATGCAGTTGACCCCCATTTAAGAAAAACAAATCTCTCCTTGTTTCTCTGGAATTCAAGCTCCATATTGGCCTGCACTGCATTTTCTGATCTTGTAACATCAACTTGAACTGAATGATCAATGACAAGATCAACAGGAACCTGTCCCTAATTATACCTAGGAAGTCAGAATAACTTCTAACAAACATAAAACATAAGGAAACGATGTCTAATACAGTGTTATTTCTTTCAAATTCTAGAGCGTCAGAAAACACCTTTGGCCTCGGTCCTAATTGACCCGAGGCAGAAAGCTATGTATATGGCACCGGTTTCAAAACAACCGAGGCATAAAATTGGGTCTATGGCTTCGGGTGATAACCGAGGCCAAAAGGTGTACCTTTTGGCCTCGCCCCAATATGCCTCGGTTCTAGACCCGAGGCAAAATGTGGAAAATAACCGGGGCAGAAAGCCCTTACTGCACTGGTGTATGTTCCCACTCTTCGCTTCTATGCAGCTCCTGGCTCACCTGAAACATCATCTGCTCCCGGATAATAAATTACCCGATCATCGCCACACACACACAGATAGGGTGAGCTATGCACAGATAGACATATAATAAATATGCCCTCCATCCCAATGAAAATAACACCGCTAAAATATTTCATTATTTTCAAATTACCCATCCCTGATCTCAAAGTCCTTCACGAGTTATATGCATGAACTAGGTCTTGGGACTTCACTGTGCTCCCACGAAACTAACTCATTCGTGGTCCAACCCTATGAGCCTATCCTGCTTATAGTCCTGCCCTACAAACTCCTCGTTTGTAGTAAAACATCCAAGCCTCCCTCGCTCGGACCCTGGCACGCACGCAATCACCATACTATGGACTCCTCGCCCAATAGCAGCCGACGGGAACATAACAGTTCCTTGCCCATCGTGCGTCCGACGCATGTAATCACCATACTAAGGACTCCTCGCCACTTAGCAGCCGACGGGAACTACATAATTCCATGCCCATCATGCATCCCACCATCAAGCACATCCTAGACCCCTATTTGACTTAGTCCTTCAAGCTAACACCACAAACACATGCACGTAATTCCTATACTTTAGGAAATAACAAGTAACAGTACAAACAACACATATAAACATGACTCCTCGCCATTCTCGCTTAAGCTATGCTTGTTCGCCCAAGCTAGTACGTCTCACTTAGGCTACACACACTATCTCGCCTAAGCGAGCATGCAACAGTGGATGTACCAATTCATCTTGCTTAGGCGAGCTCTTCTCGCCTGAGCGAGACCTTAGGTCGCTCAACACACAAAGCTCCTCGCTTGGACGAAGATTCCACACAAAACACCAAGTTTTATCGCGACCTCGCTTAGGCGAGCCATTCTTGCTTAAGCAAGACTAGGTGTCGCTCAACACTAAACCAGGTCGCTTGAGCAAGCAGCGCGAACCAAAACCAGAAACTAGGTTCTACAACTCTCGCTTAGACGAGATAGACCAGCTTGGGCGAGACTTGCAGAGCTCCCTCTCTGTCACGCACACGATTCACCCAAACCAATGCCAAACCAAACCAAAATCATACCACAATAGCACTCCATCATTATCAACAAAATAACACACTTATGCATCTTTCAAGTATAAGCACACATTCCTCTCTTTTATAATTCATATATACTTACCTCTTAAATCAATTACATTACTTTTAAAGTATGATTATCATGTTCCCATACTTTCCCAAAACCCGTCATAATCATGCACCACTCGATCATAGTGATATCATCAATAGTGGCTTTATTCACACACTTATAACATCATACATTCGAGCTAACATATATAGATTCATATATTCAACATGTTTCAACAAGCACTACCATAAACATACTCATCATTCACACATTTATATATTTATATATATACATTCACCAATCAAGGTCATACCACCACATGAGAACACTTAATCATCCATTTGTAATCATACTATTAGGAATTCAAACAATCAATCATGCGTGACGTATATCTCTAGCTACTATCCTGCAAATCAAATCTCCACCGTTCACAGTGAATAACTACATGTTATGGACTACCTGTCCAAATTTCACCTAAATCGGACGGTTAACGAACCCGGAAATGCAGTTTTACGAAAACTGCGCAGACTAGGAAAATCAGTGGCGCCTGGCGGCATGAATGCAGCGCCCGGCGATACCTGCTCTGCGAAAACACGAAAAACAGTGTTTTTCGTTAATAGAACACCACTCTCATCGCCTGGCGGCAGCTCCTTACCGCTAGGCGGTACATACAGTTCTGGGAAAATCCCAGATTTTTCCCGCACCCGTGAAGAATCTAAATTCCCAAATTTCATTCAATATGCATAGGATACTTTCGTATCAATCCAAAATATCATAAAGTCCATAAAAAATATAAAATAAATCACACTATTGTTCGTGCCACCTGGCGGAAGCACCCGTGCCGCCCGACGATTCATCTGAAACGACCCAGAAATGGGTGTCACGCTCATGCATCGCCTAGCGGACCTTCAAAGCCGTCAGATGGTTTCTAGAAATTTCCAAAAACTCAAAACCAGTAGAATTTCAATGCAGAAAAGTCACCCAATCATATAACGTACCACATAAATCATACAATTTAATATGACAAATAGAGTAGCTCCCCTAACCTGTTAATCATTGACCTGAAACCCTTGCGCCTATGCTGATAATGGTTGATGACTATTCAATAGTCATTAACAAGGTGTTTTCTCAGCCCTCTAGGCTGCCCATTTTGCAGCTAGGGTTTCTCTCCCCTTTCATATTATTGCCGAAAGAAAATTAGGCAAAAAGAAAGTTTAATTCATTCTTAGCAAGGTTTGAACACACAACCCCTTAATTACAAAGTCAATGCACAACCAATTCAACCAACACATGTTTCATGGTAATTCCTATAATATTAGGATTACATTATCACTACTCACATTCAATCATAACATTAAAATAATGCACATTTTAAAATATCATATAATTGACATACTTAGGACTCGAACCTAAGTTCTTTCACATAATCAAGTACTCTCACCCACTTGAGCTAGTACTTTTTCACATCATATCAATTTGCATTAAATGTCATAAAGGCTTCTACTACCCGCATTTATTAAATAATTATTTATTTAATTATTCAAATTTCTCGGGTCTTACAAATGCAGATGCTTCTCATTCCTCTTTATGGTGAGATTTTATTAGTGAATTTTTAACAACTTGTGCATAAGCTTATGATAGTCCTTACTTTTCCATATTGTTGTTGCTTTTGGCTTCTATTTCAATGGTTCTTTGTTTCCACCTTTAAGCATGCCCTCCTCTCCGCTAAATTTAGCTTTGTTTGTGTGCAACTTATTTTCCTATTCTTCTTGTATTCAACTCTCTTTCTAGTTCTCCTACGTTCTTACTTCCCTTTTTACTCCCTTCATTTTGATAGTCGTCAATTAAAAAAATAAAGATTAAACGAAAACCATAACTTGTAAACCACAACTAGGAACAATGATATATTGCAAGAAATTTGAAAAGGAAAAGAGGGTGATGAAGTATTTATGAATCTTATGCACCAGGTTCCTTATATTTGCCATTTTTCTTGATAGTAAAACATCATGAAAGTTTCACGAAGAACTCAAATTTTAGTATGTCTTTTCCTATCTTGTGTGTTCTTTAACTCTAATGTAGGAAGTTCATATTTGAACTACTTAGACATCTAGATTGAAAATATATCGACCAAAATTGAGTTTATGAAGTAACTTTTCAATAATTTCAAGTTTTATCTCATCTTCCTCTATTTTTAACAAGAACATTAATAGCATTGTTATAAGTATAACAACCTCAACCCTTAACAAACCATCCCTCTTAGTTATGTTAAACATATATAATGAAAATATCAATTTAAATAAAAATATCAAATTTAATAAAAATATTTGTATAATATTTATATGGAAATAAATTTTTGTTTCAATTTGGAGAGGGACGAAATTGCACTATTTTTACAAAAATAGGGACTAAATTAAAACCGTGGCATAATACTGACACGTGGCATTATCATTGCTACATCACTCTGTCACTGCCATGTGGCACGATAACAACTTGACACGTGGCAATTTTTTTAAAAAAAAAAATTCAAAAAAATTCAAAAAAATTCAAAAAATCCAGAATTGACACATGACAACCCATTTAACGTTGTTACTGTACCACTAACGGAAAGAACTAAATTGAGATCAAATTTCCTAAAATAAGGACCAAATTGAGATAAAAAAAATATAGGAACCAAATTGAGATTTTGCTATGAAAATGGGGACCAAAGACATGATTAAACCTTTTTTAAATTAAGCAATATTGTACCTCCTTAAATTAAGACTCAATTTACTTTTTGTATAAATTTTATGGTGATATTCTTACTAAAATTAACATTTTTTTAAAAATTTCTAGAAATATTATTAAATTAACTTTAAATTCTATACAAAACTTTAAACTTTGGTTTGGTTTTGAACTTGAAATTTAGTTCCTAAACTTATGTGTGACAAGTTTTTTGATTTTTAATCTTCACTAAGTTTGTATAATATGGTACACTTGATGCCTTTATATATGATGTCAAAATGGTTAATTATTGAAATTAGGTTTGGGGTTTAACTTTGTTTAATAATAAAACTAAAAACAAATAATTTGTTTAAAAATATTTCTACAAATATTTAATAAAAATGTCAATTTTAGTAAGAATATCATCATCAGATTTATACAAAAAGTAAATTAAGTCTCAATTTAAGAAGAAACAATATTGTTTCATTTTTTACAAGATTAGAACTAAATTGAAACTAAAAACAAATATATAGACCAAATTTAATTATTTTAACACATGACACAAATGTATAGTGACATGTGTAAAAAAAATTAAAAAATTAAAAAAAAAAATCCAAAAAACTACAAATTGACACGTGGCGTTGACTTTAACACAATTTGGTCAAAATTGACAACAAAGACCAAATTGAATCATTTTTAAAAAAAAATAAGGATCAAATTAAGAAAAAAAAAAACTGAAGGACCAATTTGACAATACTTAACAACTACAAGGACAAAAAAATAATTTAACCATATATATATATATATATATATATATATATATGTATATATTGGATTGATCAAAAGATCATTTCAATTGGTTAGAATCCGTTACTTGAATTAAATTAGATATCGTGGAATCATATTGAAGATTTGATGATATAATGACTAAAACTAGTTACCAATTTAGTTACTATAAATATTGACTAAATTAGTAACTTATTTGAGTAACTAAAACTTTTTTTATCACTAAATCAGTTGTTAAGTATTGAAAAAAATAATTGGTCACCAATTTAGTTATTAATAGTGACTATATTTTTTAGTCACTAAATTTGGTCACTATTTATTAATAATAGTGACTAATTTAGTTACTAATTTTTTGTTACTGTTAATTCAATCACCAAAATAGTCATTAATTTAAATAAATATGTTTGGTCATTAATTTAGTAACAGTTAGTAACTAATATTTTTTGTCACTAAAATTTGGTTACTATTTATTAATTTTTTAATATTAATGACTAAATATTGATTTTTTGTAATTAAGAATCTTACTATTAAATTGATCACTAATTTAAAAAAAAAAAATTGGTCACTAATTAAATAACTAATAATGACTAATATTTTTGTCACTTAAATTTGTCAATATTTATCCTTTTCTTACAGTGAATTTTTCTTTTTTTAGTATTTCAAATAAATCATCAATAATTATTTTGTCATGAAAGTCTAACAATTTGATTCAATATATTCTTATTCTTCTGTCCTTCTTATTACTATACATTGTAAGTTCATTAATAATTCAATAATTGATTTCTTAATGTCATTTAATTACATTTTAAAACTTTACTTTTTTTACTTTATTGTTTCAAATAAAAACCCTAAATCAAAATTAAATAATCAAATTATTAAAATATTTGTATTTATTGAGAAAAGATAAATACTTAAATTAACTAAAAAAATACTAAGATATCTATATTTATTAAATAAAAATAAATAATTAATTGTAAACATTAAAATCTTTGTATTTATTGAAAAAATAAATACTTAAATTATTAAAAATATTACATATCTATGCTTAAAATTTAGATTAAAACTAAATTAATTTAAAAATTAAAAAATATTGTCTTTTTTTCAAAAATAAAATAAAATAAAATAATTAATTTAAAAAAAGAAAATTAGAATTTTTCGTTAATAAATTCGAAATAGGTTATCTGAGGAAATAAAAAAAATGAAAAAAAGAAGTATATTACAAAAAAGGTGGGAGTTAGATGTCATTAAAAGAAAATCCTCTGAATCCAGTGTGCACGAAGATAGCGACGACCTTTTTTTTTTTAATCTTTTTGTCTTCTATCTCTGGTTCCAAAAAATATCGTAGTTCTTGTCCTCTATATAAATATACATCCAAACGCTCCCTGCACTTCTCAATTGCAAATTTTCTTCCCCAAATCGTAGATCTACGATAGCACCTTTCACCCGAGGTATTCCCCTTCCATCGCTTCGATCTCCTTTTCATGATTTCGCACATTCCTAGATCTGCATATTCCTCTTTCTCTACCCCCGTTTCTCGCCCTTGATTCGGTTCTCGCTTTTTGCACGTGCAAATTAGGGTTTCCGTTTCATGAGATCAGATCTAGATATATAGCATGCATTCGTATTGTGTAGCTCGCTGATTTTTTGGTTTGTTTTTAGGTTAAATGCGGGTGATGCATAATTCTCTGCAGCCGTGTAATTGATGCATTGTGGGCTTTGTTTTTTATTTATTCGAATGAGGTTCTGTTTACGTGATACTGTTTGATGCATGTATCTGTGTCTTTTTAGGATCGGAAGGTTGAGCCAGTGCAAATTGGGTTGGTTGTTCTAGTATGCTTTTAAGTAAACTGGTGATTTTAGTTAGCATAGATTGAAAAGGTGTTAATGTTTGGTTTTTAATTTATTAATTTCTTTAGATATGGGTTTTGTTATTTGATGAATTGCCACTTTGATGCTGAGACATTGTTTAGAAGTACAAACCTTTTTGGGCTCTTGCTGGTTATCCTCTTACAGATGCTTGTTGAATATTTTGTGCAGGCTAAACTGGTGTAGGTAAGATGGGAGGTGGATTTAGGGTGCTTCACTTAGTTAGGCCGTTTCTATCGTTTCTCCCCGAGGTTCAAACTGCTGATAGGAAAGTGCCATTTAGAGAAAAGGTCATATATACTGTGATCTCTCTCTTCATTTTCCTGGTTTGTAGTCAGCTTCCTCTATATGGGATTCACTCAACAACAGGTGCGGATCCATTCTATTGGATGCGTGTTATTCTCGCTTCAAACCGTGGAACTGTCATGGAGCTTGGAATCACTCCCATTGTAACTTCTGGGCTGGTGATGCAACTTCTGGCTGGGTCGAAGATTATTGAAGTGGATAACAATGTACGGGAGGATCGAGCACTATTGTAAGTCTCTTTCCTTGTACTTACATTCCTCTTGTTGATCATGTTATTTTTTTTCTCCCTGTGTAATTTTATCTGATTTTAGCATTTGTAGCTGCGTGATGAATTCCTTCAATTAACTGTTTCAAATAAAATTTATTTAATATTTGTTGTTTTCCAATATTTCTGATCGTGGGCACGACTCTAGTTTGGCATATTTTCTTATATACTGTATATTTAGTCAGCTTCCTTTTCTTTCTCAGAAACGGAGCGCAGAAGCTTCTTGGTATTTTGATAGCTGTTGGTGAGGCTGTTGCCTATGTTCTTTCAGGGATGTATGGTAGTGTGGGACAACTTGGAGTAGGCAATGCCATCCTCATCATCATCCAACTCTGTTTTGCGGGTATAATTGTGATTTGTCTAGACGAGCTTCTCCAAAAAGGATATGGTCTGGGGTCTGGAATTTCCCTATTCATAGCAACTAATATCTGGTAAATTTCTAATCTTCCTCAATGAGATATTTCCAACTTTTATTCTAGTGTTTTTGTTGTCTTCTAGCAACTGCTAACAGGATATTTAACATTTTATCAAATAATTAAAAGGAATTCTGTTGTCATTTTTCAGTGAAAATATTATATGGAAGGCATTTAGCCCCACCACCATTAATAGTGGACGTGGAGCTGAATTTGAAGGTGCTGTTATTGCTCTGTTCCATTTGTTGATAACAAGAACAGACAAGGTCCGGGCTCTCCGCGAGGCTTTTTACCGGCAGAATCTTCCAAATGTGACAAATTTGCTTGCTACAGTCTTGATCTTCCTAATTGTAATATACTTCCAAGGTTTCCGTGTAGTCTTGCCTGTAAGGTCCAAGAATGCTCGTGGACAGCAGGGTTCATACCCAATCAAACTGTTTTATACCTCCAACATGCCCATCATTCTTCAGTCTGCTCTCGTTTCCAATCTCTACTTCATCTCCCAGGTAACTTTTCTTATGATAGATTGGAGTTAATGTTCTTGGAATTACTGTTTTAACAATCTATTGTTCAACTTGTTCAGCTGCTCCATCGTAAGTACAGTGGAAACTTCTTTGTAGATCTATTGGGAAAATGGAAGGAATCTGAGTATGGAGGTGGTCAGTCTGTACCTGTTGGGGGTATTGCGTACTATATCACCGCACCATCCAGGTAAAAGAATTAGTAAAAAATTCAAGTTAAAGTGCTCTATATGGTAAATATACTTATATAATATAAATTGTGTCAGTCAGTTATGTACTGCATATATCTCTGTCATTTGATAACCCTAACTAGTATCTTTGCCCTATATCTCTTGCAGCTTAGCTGATATGGCGGCCAATCCCTTCCATGCCCTGTTCTATCTTGTGTTTATGCTTTCAGCCTGCGCCTTATTCTCCAAAACATGGATTGAAGTCTCTGGTTCATCTGCTAGAGATGTTGCCAAGCAGCTGAAGGTATTGACTAGCATTCATTTTTCTGTCATTTCCCCATTGACTTGATATCTATCTTAAGCAGCAAAATATCAGCCAGTCTTGCGTTTTAGCTCCTTTAGAAGCAATACTGTTTTGAAACTACGTAAATGTTATTTTGAGCCTGAACCTAACTCTTTTCGTGAGCTGTTTAACTATCATAAATTTTTAATTTAACTTTAAATGAAAGGTTGGGGCTAATGGACAGGGAGAGTCATGACTAATTGCAGATTGTAATTTTTTGCTGGTTTTTGTATCCTGGAACTTTTAGGTGTTCATTATATTAATATTAATCTCTACTCGGTAAAAATAGTGGTTGTGGAATGCTCTGATCTCTTGGAATTGCTCCCAAATAGGGAAGCATATGGATTGATTTCGAAGTTTAGAACAGGCACAAATTCGCTTGTGCTTTTGCTGACTTGAGTTCGTTCAAGAATTTAATTGATTTCCTTTTTTGGGATGGAATCAAAGAAAGAGAAACCAGGGTGTTTTTTTTTTCCATTGTTTGTACAACTTGATCTCCTCTGTCTCATCTTTCATGTCCATAAGGCATGAAAATATTTGTTCAGGGTAGGGCGCGAGTCAACAACGTTTTATGCAACTTTCTATGGTTCTCAAATTAAAATAAACTCTTATGAAAGGTGGTTCTAAATCCAAGTTTGTTGGAAGGAAAAAAGCTTAATCATGGAAATTCATCTGTATTCAGATATGAGAAAAATGTACGTGTTATGTTGGCAGCAATTTCTGGTGTCATAATATATGTTTTGAATTTGCAGGAACAACAAATGGTAATGCCTGGACACCGTGAGTCAAACTTGCAGAAAGAACTGAATCGATACATTCCCACTGCTGCAGCATTTGGAGGCATGTGTATCGGTGCCTTGACAGTGTTGGCAGATTTTATGGGCGCCATTGGTTCAGGAACTGGAATATTGCTTGCAGTAACGATCATCTATCAGTACTTTGAGACATTTGAGAAGGAGAGAGCAAGTGAGCTTGGATTCTTTGGTTTCTAAGTTTTGCTAAGGGAATTATGTTGGTGACTTCTCTGAGTTTTCCCACACCCTTCTTCGAGGGTTCATTATACTTCTTAGGACGGTTAACCTGCAAGGGAGGACATAGACTAGTTTATTATTATTTTTTGTTTTTCTTTTTTTTCCCCTCTTTCTTTCAACTGAGGAATTATGAAGTAGTAAATCGTTGTTAACATTTTTGCGTTTCCTTGAAATATACTTGTCTTTATCATTCAATCTATATTAATGTCTGACTCCAAGGTTAAAAGAACTGGATCTTAAATTTATCACCTTCGATATTAATCGGTTCATGAAACTTATTGTGTTTGTGACGCATTGGAAACACCAATGCTTAATCCACAAAACATTAGGCCTTCTAATGCACTCATCTTCATTGAAGAAAAATTTAAATTGCCCCAGATTTCATGTAAAAAGTTCAAAATTTTTTAAAAATATCTTTTTACACCTCTCTCACCTTCCAATCAAATATTCATATAATTCAAATGTGAAATCTTAAGTATTATTTTTCTAGTGTGAAATATGGAAAATATGCATTTAAGATTGTACAACTTGAAAATCAATGATATTTTTTTGGTTTAAACAGTCTAAAAATATTATATATTAACAAATCCGAAATATTTTTAATTCTATAGGCAATTTGGACTTTCCACATATTTGATAAGAGGGGGCGAAGAAAAATTTATAGGGTGTAGGAAATGAAAGTCAAAAGGATGAGTAAGTCTTCAATTTTTATAAATATGATTTTACTTGATTTTGATTCTGGTTGTTATATATTTGAACATTTAAAATATAATTTTAATCACAATGTGATGAAAATTAAAGATGGGAAAATAGATAGTCTGACAAGCTACTCAGTATATCTGTACGACTTTAACGAGTTGTTTTGGTTTGCTTACAAAATAAAAGATTTTTTTATATTTAATTTTAGATATAATGATATGATACATAAATTATATTACAACAAACATATATATGGTTTACATTTTCATTATATATTTTTTATTTAAAAAATATAATAATTACTTTATAAAATAGATTAACTTGTACGTTTATTATCAATATAATCTAAGTCTATCATAAGTTAAACAAATCTGATTAAAAATTATTTATTTTATGTCACAATATTTTTTTTTATCTAATTTCACTTATTTTGTGTTTTAGATCAACCTGAATCAAGTCGGTTTTGTTTTGATAACTTTAGTGAAAATATGATTATATTTTATTTTGTGTGTTTCTTAGGTATAGTTTATATCTTAATATGATTATTTTTAAAAAATATATAAACTATATTTTAAGATTTAAATTAAATTTAAACTAGCAACACTGATTGACATATGTGCTAATAATTCGTGTTTCTTAAAATAATAATATTACTTTACATTGTTAAATAAACCATATAAAAAGGAAAGATTATTTTTATTCACAATGTCAATTAATACATATGGAATAAATAATTTCGACATATAGGGAATTAGTTACATCAGTAATGTGTAAAATGAAATCATAAAAGTAAAAAAGATAAAGACTCTTGAAGATGTCTAATGAATGAGATTTTTATTTTTCAAACAATCCGGTCTATTTAATTTAAAATAAGATAGCAAAAAATATAGGTTAAATTATTCTTTTGATCTTTGTATTTTTTTTGTTACAATTTGGTCCTTATATTTTTAAAAAGATTTAATTTGGTCTTTACTGATAGTTTAACCAAACAGTGTTAAAGTTAATGCCACGTATTAATTTATGTTTTTTTTTTAATTTATTTTCAAAATATTTTATTTTTTTTTATACATGTCACTTCATAATTGTGCCAAACGTCAAAATGATTCAATTTGGTCTCTATATTTTTTTTGTTTCAATTTAGTTCCAATTTTTGTAAAAATGAAGCAATGTTGTCCTTCTTTATATTGAGATTCAATTTAATTTTTGTATAAATCTTATTGTGATATTCTTACTAAAATTAATCTTTTTATTAAATATTTTTAGAAATATTTTTAAATTAACTTTAAATTCTATACAAAACTTTAAACTTTGGTTTTGTTTTGAACTTGAAATTTAACTTATGTGTCACAAGTTATTTGATTTTTAATCTTCACTATTATGACAAATAAAAACAATTAGAAGAAATAAAAAATAGTAAGTGTGTAATAATATATGTATGTATGTATGTATGTATGTATTATGAAGGGTATGTGGACGGAAACGAGACGGAGATGTACATTCCTATACTCATCCCCGTATCCGATTGAAAAAGTCAGGGATTCTCCATACCCATTCAATGCGGGGATTTCCCGTAGAAACAATCCTAGCGAAATTTATTGTTTGTTAGGTCGGGCCACTATTGGACCACTCATTAGTGTCTAGTCCCACACACAAAATTTTTATGTCTTGACGTTAATGGGTGTGTTGGAAGTCTCACATCGACTAAAGATAAAGTCAATTTACAATATATAAGTAGGTGCAAACATCATATTAAAAGCTAATTTTGTAAGGTAGAGGTGAGTTTAAAATCTACTTCTTAACATTATCTTTAGAAACAAAACATCTTACTGCACAAAACAATATATAACAATATGCGCTCTCAACAAACCGCCATTGAGATAGGTTGTACTTATAGGTAAAAGAGAATAAATATAAATATGATTAATACAAAATAAATGTAATAAAATTAAAAAATATTCACCCATAAAAGTATCAATAACCAGATGGTTAAAATTACTATATTTAAATTATACTAATATTTCTAACAATACCCATTATAATTTTAAAAAAATATATTTGTTTGAAATATATTGTCTCTTAAAATAAAACTATTGTACCTATAAAATAAGGAACCTTCCAAGTTTGAGTTTTGCACCTAGTGCATATAAGCTTTCATCCAAAAAATGTAGAGGCTTAATTGTCTTGAGTTACATCCTTTGTTATTGAATTTTAGTAAATAACACATACAATATATGCGTTCATTTTAGGTTCTAATTCGTGGTTGTGTAACACCCTGTGAAGATGTCACTAAATTTATATAAATTTTTGTGCATTTCAAAAGCTAATCTTTTTCTCAACTTTGATACCATTGTTCAAAATTAACTAAAAACCAAAAACTTTTATTCACTTTATAAAAATACTCAAAGATCAATAAAAGCCAATACTACAAACCACCAATGTTTACATAATTTTTGAAATAACCATTTTTTTTTATTTCAATTTCCAATTACAAAGAAAACAAGTTCTTCACATAACAGCCCCAAAGCTCCTCATTGTTGTGCATCCACATTAGCATCAACACTAACATTTGCTCTCGTATAACACTGATTATACAATAATCACACGTGGAAGCCACAAACACAAACAAGCTAGGGTGAGCTAATTTAATCAAAACTTCAACTAACAATAAATATTACACAATAACAAATATCATCTCACCCAAGCACTTATAACGAATCACCTGACATCCTATAACCAACCATAACTTTTTTTGTATCACACAACATCAAACAAAATTCACATGTAGTCTTAGCGCATTAGATCCACCATTAACATCATCATAACCTTTTCCAAAACTTACAATCCAAACCAATTCATTCATAAAGCCAAACCAACTCTTCCTTCTTACTTCCCTAAGTCTTCTGATAAAGTTTACTTAACATTTCTCCTCCACGAGTCTTATGGGTAAAGTCTAAAACTGGTACAACTACATGGAGTCACCACTATCCAGTTCTCTCCTAGAGAGACTTATAGTTAAAGAACAAAGGGTCAGCTCTTAAAGCCCCCTCACCTCTTCATGAGACCTACATGCTTCTCCATCGAACCTCACAATACATGCATGTATTTTATCTCTAATGACGACCTTTAGTGGTTAACTATGCCCATAAGACTCTCTAGGAGGGAAGTAGGGATTGGCTTCATCCGTAAGTCTCTCTAGGAGAGCATTGGGAAGGGTAATCTTTGCATTGCTATGTCGGTGGTGAACTTCTCCTGTACAACATTTTGGGAGAGCGATAGGAAGTGGGACCTATGTACTTCGCCCATAAGACTCTTTGGGAGAGTAGTGGGGATTGAAATCTATCCGTGAGACTTTTGGAAAGCAGGAATAGTGGTCGTTCTTGTGGTGAATAAATATTGCGGTAAGCTATGTGGAAGAGTTACAGTGGTAATGTGGTGCCTGATACTGAGATCACTATTGGTTGTATTATTTGCTTGCTAACATCTTTTGAGTTGTTGTGTAAGACAACAAGTATTACGAACGGTTGTGTGAGACAAGTGGGTGGTTTGAATGGTGTCATGAGATACCAGGGGTGTATGTTTTGCGAGATTTGTTATATTATTAGTGTTTGTGATGTTTGATGGTTTCGTTAGCTCACTTTTGTGTTTGTGGTTGTAGTTTCCACCTACGATGATAGTATTTTTATGCGAGAGCACATAATAGTGCAGATGTAAAAGATGCACAATTATGAGAAGATGTGTTGGGATTTAGTGGAGAGAGTTATATTTTATTAGTTTTAAAAATAATGTATTAAGGATATTTAATTTCTTTTGGTTGGTTCATTTGATGGATTATATTTTGGACTTTGAGATTTATCTTCAAATCTAATAAAGATCTTTGAAATTTCCATTCATATACATTGTATCAGAGTTAAGTTTTAACGATGGTTAATGAATTTGATAGAAAGGTTAGTGACATCCTAGATGGGGTGTTACAACCCCTATACAATAATTGTTATTGAATTTATTAAGAGGTATTTAATAAACATAATAATGCACATACCTCAATCCTATTTTTGTCAAAATTTATAGTACATTTCGCCATGAGAATGTGACATAACATTTATTCAAATCAATTGGTGTAATTTAGTACACAACAACTTCGTTATTAGTCATTGAATATTGTTTAATGGGATTGTCATTCATGTGGATATGGGTGTCCATTGTTGCAACTAATTTATGAATTTTTGTCCATTTACCTCAACGACTCAAGTACTTGTTGACAGGTCAATCCTTTAGTAAATGGATCAGTAATATTTCTTTCTGATCTAACAAAGTTAAGAGAAATAATATCATGAGTAATTAAGTTTCTAATAAATTTGTGTCCTACTCTCAAATGCATTTTTTGTCTTTAAATTTTTCTAGATACTTTAGATATAACAACTTCATTATCATAAGGCATCAAAATATGAGGTGTAGGCTTATTTAATTACGGTAAATCATATACAAAAATATTAGGAAATCATGCCTCAACATTAGCAATGTCTAAAATAACAATCTCAACTTTATGGTAGATCGTGAAATAATAGTTTTTTACCAATAATTTATTTTGTGTCACCAGAATACGAAATACAATTTGCATCATTATATCCTTCATTAACAACAGAAAATTTTGTATAATGAATTCCATAATTAATGGTTCCTTTCAAGTATTTAAACACATTATTTCACGTAGTCCAATGAGAATGAGTGAAATTATATGTATATTTTCCTAATTTACCATAAGCATATGCAATATCAAGTTTAGAAAAAATTGTCAAATATAATAAGGAATCAATAATTTGAGAATATTTATAGTTAAATTTCTTCAATAAAAAATAGTTAAATTTCTTTAAAAGTTTATCTACATGATGAGATTGAGTTAGAATAATGCCATCATAATTCTTTATAAGTTTAATACCCCAAAACATCTAAAAGACCGAGGTTCTTCGTATCAAAATTACTAAACAACAAATGCTTCACATATTTTATAATGTCAATATTGCTTCCAAATATAAAAGTTGCCTACGTATAAGCATAAAATAACACAAACACCATTATCATTTTATTACATACACACATTTATCACTATTATTAATTTTAAAACCACATAAAAGAATAACTTGACCAGTTTTTTCATGCCATTGCATTGGTTATTATTTTAAACCATATAAAGATGTAACAAATTTACATACTTTGTTTTCTTTTCCTAGTTTTATAAAGCCTTGATTAAGGTTGACCCATATATATTTTCTCTTCTAAATCATCATTTAAAAATAATATTTTTGACATTCATTTGATGAATTTCTAAATTAAAAATACAATCAAGAGTAATTGAAATTCTAATGGTAGTAACTTTTGAAATATATGAATATCTATCAAAGAAATCTACACCTACTTGTTGGCAACCAATAACAAGTCGTACATTTAATTTATCTATAGACTCATCAATTCTTAATGTTTTCCTAAAAATCCATTTACATCCAATACTCTTACAACCAACAGGAGGAAGATAATTTAAGAGCCCATTTTTATTTTCTTTAAGAGAATTCATTTCATTATTAATAACTTTTTTCAAAAAGGGAGCTCCAATTGATCTCATTGCTTCACCATAAGTTTTAGGATCATCCTTGTAACACCCATTTAACAGTCTAAACCATCAAACAAAATATTTCATATTTTGATAATTCATAACATAGAACCTAAGAATATAAACAATATTATTGTCATCCCGTTAAATCAGATAAACTGCTATACAATTTTTATATACAAAACTGGCCAAGAGTTTTCTCAAAAAGGAAAAGACAAGTCTATACACCACCATTAGATATCTACAACTACTTATCAGCATCTCCTCTTCCTCCGTGCACTGAACCAATTACAAAATCCTCAACTGCTCACACCAATCAGGTGATCATTGTAAGGAAAACGGACACCAAACACAAACAAAACAAAAGAAGGGTAAGCTAATGTCTTCTAAAGAATTTACTCAATTCAAAATGTAATAACATAAATCAGACACAAACAATCAATTAATTTCATATAATTATATAAACTAAGACTCAATTTATCTGGATACATGCATTGGGGTTGGATCCAAGCAGTTGTGCACTTGTAGTGGCATCTCATGCTTTGTAGAGTGATAGATAAAGAGTAAAACTTTACCACATACAAAGGTAGTCCATTAACACCTTTGGTCAAGGAAAAAGCACTAGGTTAGGACCTCCTGCTCCTCTCACCACATACCTCATCCCTCTCCATTTGAGAATTTGAATGGTTATTAGAGCACCAGGATAAGTGCTAAAACAATCCACACTTCAATGCATACTACCACAATCTATACTACAACAAATATAAGCTTTTCTGACAAAAACATAGTGACAAATATAAATTTTATCACTATATATATTTTATTTGTGACTAAGTTTTTATTTGTCACAATTACTATTTATAATAGTGACAAAATTAACAAAATGTCACAATAATTATATTACAAAAATTAAAAAAATGTCATAAATATATTTAAAAAAAATGTTTCATTTTTTATAAAAATTTGTAATTAACATAACATATATTAAATATTTATAAGATAATGTTAATTTATTACTAATAATAAACTATTGATTATTATAAAACTAAAGTATTTGTGTTAATAATATTTTTTTTTTGTGTATTATATATTTATTTGTGATAAAATATATTAAATATTTATTATTATAGATTTGAGTTTAAATATATTAAATAATTGAATAATTATCTTTTTTTTCGGAAAAAATGTATTTTGTTGTGATAAATATAAATTTTGTCACTATTTATATATTATTTACAATTATTTTTTAATTTATTTAAAAAAATTGTTAAAAATGACAAAATATATATGATGTCACAAATGATTGTTCATTAATATCAAATACTGTGATAGAATTAATTTTCTTTTGCTAAGAGTATAATTAACAAAATAACTGTTTACAAATTAATAATTATATAATATTAAATATTAATTGTTGTGATATTATAATTGTTAAATGGAATTAAATTATTTACTTTTGATTTAACGTAATTAATAGTAATATATGCACATTTTTTTACTATTTATATATTATTTTTGATTAATTTTTAATTTGTCACAAAAATTTCCTTACAAAATGATAAAATATACTTATAACAAATAGTTACTAGTTAACAGCACTAAGACTCTGGCTCTCAAAAAGGTAATTTCAAAGTTCAACTGTAGTTATTTAATTAGGGATTCGAAAATTAGCTTAAAAACTGAACATACATGTTCCAACTATCAAAGATAATCGATTATTCCAGTGAATTTTCTGAAAAACAAAATTTGAACAGGATAATCAATTATTCTAGGAGATAATTGATTATTCCAGTAGGTTTTCAAAAAATAAAAGTTTTCACAGATAATCGATTATCATTATCACTGCAGATTTTCCAAAAATGAGAGAACCCAAGGAGATTAAGTTTATGCTCCTAATTCTAAGTTAATTAAAACTACTTTACAACAACAATTAACTTATTTTACATGATAACTTTAAACATTAAAAACTTGTCTTCAATCTTGCTTGGTCATCATTCAAAATCTCTAGGTTTCCTTCTTTTGCCAACAATCTCCCCCTTTTTTATGATGATCAAAATATGTTTAAAGTATCTAATGCTTCCTACAATTGAAAGTCTTACAAAGAGAATGGTTAAAATAAGTTAATGATTTCTTTAAACTTTTATCCTCCTTTTTTATCATTAGAGAAAAGGCTAAAGCTTTCCCTAAATCAGATAATCATTAGGTGCTTAATTATTCATAATTATAATGAAAATAGGAAAGTACAAATAGTGGCAAAGCATAAAACAAGAAAAAGAAATCTCCCCCTAAAAATCTACACTCATGTCATCATCATGAGTGAATTCCTCATCGAACCTATTTTATTATATGTGAAATTCTAGTGTCTATCCCCCTAATTAGTCAAACAACTTCTTCATGACGATAGAAGAAATAATTCTTCTAGCCGTTTATTCATACTTAATATGTTGTCTTCTAAGGAGAAGGATGATCATGCACCACCAGCAGATTCAACAATTTGAGCAATCGAGGGTATAAGATCAGAAGGAGGGAGTTCGTCATCTTCAGCTTCATAATTTGGCATATCATCTTTATGGACATATGTATTACCAAGAAGGACAAGTTTCAACTGTTTAAGAGAGCTTTCAGCAATTTCATTTGCACGAATTGTGCTTTGGCAAAGCTCCCCAGTTGTGTCAACTCCTTTGTATTCACAAATCCTTGAGATTAGGAGAGAATATGGTAGAGGATATTGTGGATACCTTTTCACTTTTAGCATGGTATCAAAGATCAAGCTTGACCATTTGATGGGCACACGATTTAAAATCCCATACATGATAAGAAGATCAGCCTCAGAACATTGGGCATGATTTGTTCCTTTGGGACATAGAATCCAGACAATTAAATAGTGAATGAATCGTTCATCCATTTTGAGACCTCCTGCTAATAACTATCTTCTAACATCCTATGCAGGATTGCGTAAGAAGGATTGGTAAGCAAAAATTCGATTAAAGCCATCAATGCCATTTAGGATGGACTCAACAACATCATTTATGGGAAATTTTGCCATATTTTCCCAAATATCATTATCAATGATAATGTCTACACTCTTGACCCTTGAGTAAGCAACTTCATCTCTAATTTTGAGATTGTAGTAAAAGACTCTAACAAGTTCGGGATATTATGATCCCTGCATTTCTACAAAATGTCGGATGCCTTGGAAATTGAAAAGAGAGGGAAATTCAAAATCTACAGCTATGAACTTGCTGGTACTGATGTACTTGGGAGAGATTATGGCCTTGTTTTTCCAGATTTTGGATGAATTCATCTCTCCTTTCTTTGTTATAAATCCAACCTTAAATGGAGGCAATTCTTGAAGAAGGTTGAGTTGAACATGGAGTAGTTCATCTTTGGGTAGGAATTTTTCTACGAGATGATTCAGCCATTACGAAAATCACTGGGTTTTGAGAGTGAGAGAAACTGAATGTATATTTAAGGTTTCAAAAGGGGCAAATGGGGAGATGTTTATTCTTCTGGGTGAATAGTTGAAATTGGGGGCAAGAATTTATAGGGAGATGGTTGCTAACTGATATATTAAGGAAATCAAGCCAAATCTAGCCGTTACAACGACTAGTTTTTGAAATTTTTTCGTCTAGCGTCGTGCAATAATGGATTATCATCAATGATAATCGATTATTGTTTCAAGATTTGAATTCCAGAAAAGAAATTGATGAGCAGATAATCGATTATTGTAAGTAATAATCGATTATTCCAGAACAAATTTTGTAATTTGGACATGGTCATAATAATCGATTATTCCACTTGATAATCGATTATTCTTAGGAGTTAGAACTTATTCAAAGAGTAAATAATCGATTATTGAGCGTTGTTTTACGAAAATTTGAAAAATTTTAAGTTGTTGCACTTTTAGGAGACTTCTTGTATTCCTAAATCTCTCCTAAGCTCATAAAATCTATCTTTGGCTAAAGGTTTTGTAAAAATATCAGTTAATTGATGCTTGGTGTCTACATATTCTATCACACAATTTCCTTTATTTATATGATCCCTCAAAAAGTGATGTCTAATTTCTTTGTGCTTTGTTCTTGAGTGCATTATGAGATTTTTTGATACGATCCTATCCAGGAAAGAGTATGATCGTTTCTAAATTTGAATCCTTAAGAGGCACGACACAAATAAATCAAAGAAGAACGCAAAATAAGACAGAGATGGAGGACGCCACAATCTAGCATATTGATAAGTCAAGTGAAGATTCGCCACAAAGATGTCAATCTTTGATAAGAACCGGAGGCGTAAGCCAAGAACAAAAGAATCCTTTCTTTAATGAAACCAAATTCAATATATGACTAAAAGTGTCTACATTGTTTTTGGTACCTCTATATATAGGCACACAAGTTTTAAGAAAACCTAAGAACCTTACAAGAAGGATTAAGCCCAAAACATAAAACATAAACTAATTTATAAAAGAAAGCCCAAAGCCCAAAGCCCAAAAACATAGAACATAACTAATTTCTAAAAGAAAACCCAAAGTCCAAAAATATAAACTAATTTCCTAATAACTATCCTTCAAAAGTGCTCCAAGCCATGATCTTCATATCCTTTGAATCCTCACTTGCAGTTGCTTGTAATATCAAGAGCCCCTTGAATAGATTTTATTTTCAATCTCTTGCTCATTGCCCTTGTCATAGGTTCTTTGAATTATAAAGTTTCATCTTCAAGTTCTTCTTGTATGGAATCTAGGGATAGTCCTCTATCATTTTTGGTTAAGTTTATGGCACTCATATTATCACACTTTAGGGGTATATGATTTATATAGATATTATAATCCTCTAATTGTTGTTTCATCCATAGGATATGAGCACAAGAGTTTCCTACAGGAATGTATTCAGCCTCAATAGTTGATAAAGCCACATAGGCTTGTTTCTTGGAGTGCACAAAGACTAAGGAACATCCTAATAGATGACAAGTACCACCGATACTCTTTCTATCAATTTTATAGACACCATAGTCAACATCAGAATAACCTATTAAGCTAGGGGAGGCTTTGTAAGACCCGGGAAAATTAAATTAATAAATAAATATTTATTTAATAAATGCGAGGACGGGAATCCCTAAGTTCATTAATATGGAGAGAAAAGACAAGGAGCAATGGTAACTCAAGTGGTTAAGAGTACTTGACTACTATGGGAGGACTTAGGTTTAAGCCTTGTGTATGTCATTAGTGTATTAATTTAATTGTTTTATTATTTTAATAATATGCTTGACCATGGTGCGTGATAATATAATCCTAGAGGTGTAGAAATTATCATGAACCATAAATTGGTTGAATGGTTGTGTAATTGTTTGGTAATTGAGTTAGGGTAGGTTTGAACCTTGGCTAACACAATTTAGCCTTGACTTATTTGCATTTTTTTTGTTTTGGTTTTGCAATGTTAAGGAAGACCTAGAAACCCTAGTAGTCGTTAGAGAAACCAAAAAGGCATGGAATAATTTGTTACAGTACAATGAACTCACCTGTTAATGTTGTTAATTGTTATTTTCGTTTTAGGTAATTAAGGGAGAATTAATAAGGCTAATAATGGATGAGAGGGAGGAGAGGGAGGAGAATGGTGCTCTTGGGAAGGCATTTTCGTGTGGCTACCAAAAGGGAGTTTTAGAACCCTAAAAAAAGAACTTAGGAGAGTGTTAGAAGGCTGGAAGGAGTGCCTAAGGGTGGAGATCAAAGGGGAGATTGATTATGGTTTAAGGAAGGATTCTAAGAGCACTTTTGGAGCCGGAATTCCAGGTTAGGGAACTACCATTTCCCGTTTTAATGATATTATATGCAATTGTGTTATATATATTGATGCATGAAAGTCTTCTCCTAAACCAAATTCTTGTATCATTTAACTTCTTGATGTTTGTTATATGTGGTTTTAGAGAGAGTATGCGTGTGCTTGTGGTTTCCATTGTATTTGGTTGTCTTTGTGAACTCATCACTACTATGATTATTATGATTATTATTTACTATTATTATTATATTGCTATCATTATTATTATTATTATTATTATTATTATTATTATTATTATTATTATTGTTATATTATTATTGATTTATTTTATTATTATTTTTTATCTTATTAGTATTACTATTTTATTATTATTTTTTATTTTATTTTATTATTACTTTCATTATTATTATTTTCATTTTTAATAATTTTGTTTTATTTTTATTATTATTATTAATATAATTATTATTATTTATATTATTATCATTTTTATTTGATTATTATTCTTATTATTATTATTATTATTATTAATTGCATTTTATTTTATTTTATAATTATTTTTATTAGTATTATTATTTAATTTAATTTTACTATTATTTTATTATTTTTGTTATTATTATCATTGTTTTGTTTTATATATGATTTTATTATCATTATTGTTGTTTTAGTATTATTGCTCTATTTTATCATTATTTTATTTTAGTAATATTACTATTTTATTGTTATTGTTTTATTTTATTTTTTTATTTTTTTATTTTTAAAATTTCGTTTTATCAATAATAATATTAATTATTATTATTATTTACATTATTATTATTATTTTTATTTTTATTTTTACATTTTTATTTTTATTATTATTACTATTATTATTATTTTCATTTTATTTTATTTTATAATTATCTTTATTAATATTTTTATTTTATTTTATTTATTTTACTATTATTTTTTTATTATTGTTATTATTATCATTGTTTTATTTTATTTATGTATTATAATAATAATAATTATTTTTTTATTGTTATTTTATTTTATTAGTATTATTGTTTTATTATTATTGTTTCATTTAATTTTATTCTTATTTTCATTATTATTATTATTATTATTATTATTATTGTTTCGTTTTATTATTATTATTATTATCATTATTGTTATTGTTATTGTTTTTTTTATTAGGCTTAATACCAAATTTGGTCATTTAATTTTATTCGAATTTTCAAAAAGACCCCTAATTTTTCATTTGTTCAATTTAGTCCTCCAATATTTAAAAAATGTTCAATTTAGTACTTTTCATTAGATTGACGTTAACGCCGTGTCCGTACAGTGCCACGTGTCATGTTATTGTCACCTAAAAGTGTTTGTTTTCAATTTTGTCCCTTTATTTATAATTTTATCTAATTTGGTCCTCTTTTTTCTTAAAATGAAGCAATTTGGTCTCTCTCAAATTTGAGACTAAATTAGTAATTAAACTTAATTACAACTTATATATAAGGGGACTAAATACGGACACAACGTTAACATCAATTTAACAAAAATGACTAAATTGAACATTTTTAAGAAATTGGAGGACTAAATTGAACAAATGAAAAATTAGGGGTCTTTTTAAAAATTTGAATAAAATTAGAGGACCAAATTTGGTATTAAGCCTTTTTATTATTATCATTATTACTGTTTTATTGTCCCTGCAATATTTTGGGGCAATGGTTATCTGTTCTTCCTGATTTGTATATTGTTTGGTTGTCTAGGATTGTGTGTTGGGTATAACACTTTGTTTTGATGATTTTATGTGGATTTATTGTGATTCTTCGAGATGTATAAAAGCGAGAATATAGTTGTATTTGATGTATGACCACGTGATATTGTGTAGTTGAGTTCAACTTAATGATATGAAAGTGTATTTACTTGTCATGGATGCATGTTTTTTGTTAACTAAGTGCCTTGTGTAAATAGGTTCATTACAACCTATTATAGAGTGTCAAATACCAATAAATTACCAGTCATTGGTATGGCATTTGGCGCAACGATGTAAACTGCCAAGAGATAGGCCACAAAGTGAACTCTAGAGTAAAACCCGAGAGTTGGCGCTTGGCGACGGAAGTGGTCCTGCCAGGTGGTGTGTTGTAGAACTAGGCTTGGACCAAAATTAAGTGGGTTGGCACCCGGTGGCGCCAAGTGTTCCACCAGGTGGTCTAGAACACGAGTTAACCTAGTGACGTGGATTTTGTGCTACGCGGCTTTGGATGCAATGATGGATTACACGAGGGATTCTACACAACTTTGGATGGAGGCCTTGATGCGATGCTTTGTTGGTGGCCCAATTATGAGTGTAACTTGTATTGGGGTAACACGTGGCCACTCGAGATTGTAGCCTAGTGGTTTTGGAAGTCCAATGGAGTGTGCGAGATCGTGGCTCGTACAGATGGGTTCCGGAAGATTGCCCTCCTCGGTGTTATCCGACGAGTTTGGTAGTCTTAGGACAAATACGAACTGCAGTTCGTATTGGGGAACTCCAAACTTGGTGTTACAGATTGTGATCGTGACAAACTTATTCCCATGTGTAGACTATTAGGTGGTGGCCTATAGTCGGAGGGGTAAGTAGACACTCGTGGCGGAAAAGATCAATCAATGAAACGGTGTAGAATCAAGAGGTGTTCAGAGGAAAATTTGGAAGTCGAGGATTAAGGATTATGGCTTGTGAGTCTTAGGAAAAGCAACGCTCTTATTGGGTTTTGGTGAACAGGTAAGGGTTGTGCTCTTGCCGGGTTTTGGTGAGCAGGCAAGGGTGGTTGCTTGTAAGTCCTAAGGAAAGTAATGCTCTTACCGGGTTTTGGTGAACAGGTAAGGGTTGTTGCTTGTTCTTCCCAAGAGGCGTTGGGGCGTAGGAAAGGAAACTGGTTGGTTATGAGAGAATAGTATACTATGTGACGAGACTTGGAAGTATTAGAACTGTTGGAATATTGTATGCTTATTTATTATATTGTGTAGTGCAGTTTTATTCTGTTGAGCTCACCCTATCTGCTTGTGTTTGGCGATGATCGTGTAATGCGTTACACGTGAGCAGATGATAATACAGGTGGTGCTGGTGAAGCATAGATTCAGAAAAGGGGCTAGCTTGGGGAAAAAGCTTTTATGATGTTTTCTTGTTTTATGGATTTTAAATGTTTTGTAATCATTTATCTTACTAGACTCGGAGTTTGTAATCGACAATCATAGTTTGTCGATTTTGATTTATTGTAGTATAATAAATGTTGTAAATTTTCTGACGTTTTGGGAAAAGGAATTGTTATAAATGTGATTTCATACTTTTTCCTATTCTAATTATGTAAATTAGTAATGTCCGACCAGGATGTTACAAGCTCCTGATGGATACCAAAGCCTAAAACATGCAGTTCCTTTTAAATATTTTAAAATTCTTTTTACAATAGTAAGATGTGATTATTTTGGATTAGCTTGAAAATGAGCACACACAGATACAATTTGCGTAATATCAGGCCTACTTGTAGTAAGATATAACAGAGAACATATCATACCTCTAAACATGGTTTGATTAACTTCTATACATGATTCATCTTTATCTAAATAACAAGAGGTTCCCATGGGAGTACTTGCTTCCTTAGCAGTATTCATTCCAAATTTCTTAAGTACCTCTTTACATTACTTGGACTGAGATATGAAAGTTCTATTTTCCATTTGCTTAATTTACAAACCCATAAAAATGTCAATTTCAAACTCTCCCTACATTATACATGCAAATCCTTTACATAGAGAATTAATAGTAGATCCAAATATTATGTCATCTACATAAATTTGAACTAGCAGAATATGTTCACCTACTCTTTTAATAAACAAAGATCAATTTTTCCTCTTTCAAAATCATTTTCTAATAGAAATGTGCTTAATCGTTCATACCAAGATCTAGGTGCTTGTTTTAATCCATAAAGAGCCTCTTTTAATTTATAAATATGATTACGGAATTTATAATCTTCAAAACCAGGAGGTTGCTCAACATACACATCTTCTTTTATATATCCATTTAGAAAAGCACTTTTAACATCCATGTGATAAAGTTTAAATTTCATGAGAGAAGCATGAGCAAGAAGTAAACGTATAACTTCTAACCTTGCAACCGGAGCATATGTCTCATCATAATCTATACCTCTTTCTTGTTTGTATCCTTTTGCTACAAGTCTAACTTTGTTCTTAGTGATGTTTCCATCTTCATCCAGTTTGTTTCTGAACACCCACTTTCATCCTATTACTTGGTGTGAATCATCCCTAGGAATCAATTCTCAAACCTCACTCCTTTCAAATTGATTCAACTTTTCTTGCATTTCAAATTGACATATTTCTAGTAACTACTCCCTTTGTTATACCTTCAATGATATTTTCCAAAGACAATCCTCTAGGTGATTTTCAGCTTTTGGCAAGATCTTCAGGTTCAGGCAATGGGTTCTCGTTTAAGTACATCTCATCAAGAGCCTCTTTAATATATTTTTCATCACCTGCATTTGTTTTATTTGACTCAAGAGGGTTCTCCTCAAGGTCCACAATTTCATCAAAAGCAACATGCACTGATTCTTCTACATTTAAGATTCTTCTATTAAAAACTCTATAAGCTTTACTAGTTATTGAATATCCTAATAAAATAGCTTCATTTGCTTTAGAGTCAAATTTACCTAAATTTTCTTTTCCATTATTTCACACAAAACATTTACATCCAAATATTTTTAAATGTGCTACATTAGGCTTTCTTCCTTTGAACAATTCATAAGGGGTAATTTTCAACATCAGCCCAAAAATATTTAGGCACTTCATATTCATTCAACATTGTGCGAGCTAGTTCCTCTAAGAATCTATTTTTCCTTTCTACAACTCCATTTTGTTGAGGAGTTCTAGGTGCAGAAAAATTATGCATAATCCCATTTTCTTCACAAAACTTTTCAAACAATTCATTTTGAAATTCGCTTCCATGATCACTTCTCAAAACTTTAATTTTCAAATCTTTTTCATTTTGAATCATTTTTGCAAATTTTTTAAAAGCTTTAAAAGCTTTACTTTTTAATGTGAGAAAGAAAGTCCAAGTATATCTTGAGTAATCATCAACAATAATAAGAGCATAGTAATTCCCCCCAAAGCTTTTTATCCTAGAAGGACCAAACAAATCCATATGCAAAAGTTCTAATGGCTTTGAAGTAGAAATAACATTTTTGGAATGAAATGATGATTTTACTTGTTTTCCTTTTTGACAAGCACCACATAATTTATCTTTTTCAAACTTTATTTTTGGCAACCCAATTACTAATTCTTTAGAGATTAGCTTGTTTAGATGTTGCATATGAATATGAGCAGCTCGTTTATGCCACAACCATGGATTTTATTCTTTAACAACTACGCAAGTTATATCACTAGATTATGCATTATCAAGATCTATCAAATAGATGTTATTATGTCTCATACCTTTTAAGGCTACTTCCTTAGATTCCTTTTGATGAATGGTGCAGTAATCACTTTCAAAGATGACTTTGAGTCCTTTATCATATAATTGACTTATACTGAGAAGATTGTGCTTTAATCCTTCCACAAATAGCACATCCTTGATCTCCAAGGTATTTCCTCCACCAATATCACCCGTTCCAAGTATTTTTCCCTTGTTGTTATCCCCATATGTAACAAATCCTTGTTCCTTAAACTTCCTTTTATCTCTAGTCATGTGTCTTGAACAACTACTGTCAAGATACCACATTGATTTCCTGGATTTAGAAGTCGTCTACAAAATAAGGAAGTAGTTTCTTTAGGTCCCCAATAACTTGTTTGGGTCCTTGGGGTTAGAGAAAAAAAAATATTTACCTAACAACAGGCACCCAAGAATACTTCCCATTTGGAACACAAAAATGTTTAATGTTGCACTTATTTGAAGTATGACCCTTTTTCATGCAATAAAAACAAGTAGCAGCACATGCATTCATAGAGTAAGCAATTCCTTTTTCTACCCAAACTCTACGAGTTCTTTTAGTTTTATTTTTCTTATTATAATTAGGAGCATACCTGTTTCTATTTCAATTTTTCTTAAGAGCAAGTTTTTCAGAATTTTTATTTTCTAATGCATCATCAAGATGTTTTTCCAAAATACATATATCAAACATGTAACTTTTACAGGAAGCACATTCAACAATTTCTTTTTCTTTGTTTTCTAAAGTTGAAATTTTATTTTTTAAAATTTCTTCTTCCTTAAGAGATTTTTCAAGTTTATTTTGTAATTCTTTAAACTCAGATTTTAACTTTCTGTGAGCAATATCTAATTTACTAGATTTAACAAGAAATTGTTGAAATACATCATAAAGATCACCATAATCATTTTCATTGCAAGTAGAACTTACCTCACTGTTAGAGACATCATGATCAGCCATCAAACAAAACTTTGCTTCTTCGTCATCAGAATCATTGGAGTTTGATGTACTTGAGGCATTATCTTCCCATGTTATGTATGCCTTTTTCTTAAAAAATTTTCTGCCCTTCCTTTCTTCATTTTTCTTTGAATTTGGGCAATCTGCCTTGACATGTCCATTTTCTCCACATCCATAGCACTTGAAGTTTGAGGATGATCCTTGATTCTCCTTCTTCATGCTCTTGAATTTATTTTTACCTTTGGCCTTCATGAATTTTGTAAACTTTTTAATCATCAAACTTAGATTCTCATCATCATCAGAATCTTCTTCTTCTTTGTTCTTTTTGCCTTTGATGATCTCAGACTTAAAGGCAATACTTTTCTTTCTTCCAAGATCTTCTTCTTCATTTAATCTACATAGTTCAAGCTTGTGCTCCCTTAGCTTTCCAAATAGAATCGTCATTGTTATCGTTGCAAGATTTTGTGACTCTATGAGGGTCGTCACCTTTGGCTGCCAAGTCTTGTTGAAAGATTTAAGAATTTTTATGTTTAATCCATCAGTGTCAAAATTTTTACCTAGACCCGTGAGATGATTGACGATGTGTGTGAATCTTTTCTGCACATCATAAATGGTTTCTTCTTACTACATATGAAACATTTCGTATTCTTGAATCAGGAAGTTCTTGCGTGCTCTTTTTACATCTTTTGTTCCTTCATGAGTGACTCGCAAAATTTCCCACATCTCACCTGCACTAGTGCAAACTGAAATCCTGTAAAACTCATCAAGAGTCAAAGTAGATGAAATAATATTTCTGGCTTTAACATCATATTGAGATCATCTATTTTCATCAACAGTCCATTGTGAAAAGGCCTTTGGTTCCTGCACATCATTAACAACATTAATAGGTACAAATGGACCATTTAACACAACATCCCAAATACCCCAATCAACTGATTGAAAAAAATTTGCATCCTAACTTTCTAGAAAGGATTTTTCACCAGTAAAAAGAATAGGTCTATTGATAGACACACCCTCAACAAAAGTTTGGTTTTGCCCAACCATTTTCGAAAAGTTTGAAAAACTATCAAAGCAATGTCTAATACCAATTGTTGGTATCGCGCAGCAGAATGTTTAGAGTTTGGAAAAAAACCAAGATAAGGGGGGAGGTTGAATTGGTTTTAATATTAAAATTAATACTTTAAAATTTTCTCTGAAATTTTACCGTTTAATTTAATATTAGTTCCTTTAAATGCAATCGTAGATATAATATAGAGATAAGGAAGAAAATTTGACTCAAGTATTTATACTGGTTCAGATCAAAAGATCATACGTCTAGTTGTTAATCTTTTTAAACAAAGAGATTAGCTCAATCAATAATAATAACATATTACAATCAAATAATCAAGATAGTAGGGAAAAGAAAAAACCTCTCTTGAAGACACAAGAGATGAAAGTAACTTTCTCTGAATCACACAAAGACATTGACCTAGCTTTCCTAACAACAACAGCAACACTCAATATCCTAGAAACCTTCTTAGGAAAAGTTATCGCTCTACCCACACTAGGCTTTTTAAAGGTCTTTTATAAACACTCAGAGAACTTCTTTGCAAACACAACACTAAGACTCTGACTCTCAAAAAAGTAATTTCGAAGTTGAACTGTAGTTCTTTAATTAGGGATTTCGAAAATTAGATTAAAAACTAAACAAACATGTTCCAACTGCTAAGGATAATCGATTATCACTTATGATAATCGATTATTCCAGTAGGTTTTTTGGAAAAACAAAGTTTGAATAGAATAATCGATTATTATAGGAGATAATCGATTATTCCAGTAGGTTTTCTGGAAAAACAAAGTTTGAATAGAATAATCGATTATTATGGGAGATAATCGATTATTCCAGTAGGTTTTCGAAAAATAAAAATTTTCACAGATAATTGATTATCATTAGTGATAATCGATTATCACTGTAGATTTTCCAAAAATGAGAGAATCCAAGGAGATTAAGTTTATGCTACTGATTCTAAGTTAATTAAAACTACTTTACAACAACAATTAACTTATTTTACATGATAACTTTAAACATTAAAAACCTGTCTTCAATCTTGCTTGGTCATCATTCAAAATCTCTAGGCTTCCTTCTTTTGCCAACAAAATATCTTTATTAGAAACATCATTATAGAAGTAAAACATGTTAATCATCACTTAATATAATAAAAGAATAAATAATTTTTCAGAACACAAAAATAATCCTATTTTAATAAGTCAAACCTTCATCTGTTGTTGCCAACAAAAAAAAACTTCACTCATAATTTTTTAGGCTTAGTTGAGAATGACTTAATCATATTCATTGGAAATATATTACATAAAAAGAATAAAGTAAACTTTTTTCTTTAGGAATGTTAGAAAAGAAGGTAGAGATATGGATAAATAAAGTTGATCAAGCAAAACAGTTCTTACAACTGTAACAACCACATTATAGAGGATAAAAATTGTAAATGAAGAAATGATCAGAAAGAGTTTTATACAAGAATATAATTTTTTTTTTAAAATAGTGAAATTCATTGAATTATTTTTCACTTGTTTATGTTATCTCTACTTCTCTTTTCATTTATTTCATGTTTCTTCTTATCTAAACAGTTTAAACTTTCACTACATTTTTACTTTTTTAACTATTTTTTTCAATACTGCATTTATTTAGATGTTGGAAAATGTTAAGAATATTCGCTTTCACGAAGGTTCACTTTCATGTACACCAGTACAAACGGTTGTTAATTATAATTTTAAGATAATTACATAAAAAAACAAAAAAGAAATGTAATTGAGTTTAATATTACAATGACAATGGTCTGAGTTAGGCTTGTATACTTCAATGGGTTGAACTTTTGGAAGCTAACAAATTATAGGAAATTTCTTCATGCACCCCATGTTTTCTTCCTACACCTCATACTTTCTAAAATTCTAGTTATACTCATGTTGAAATTAATAAAAAAGATAGTGTAAGATGTTGTGTGTGTTTTAATTATAGTGTCATATTCAATACTAGATATTCTAGATTATATAATTTGTAACGCAAATTTATATTTTGGATTATACAATCCGTAATACAAATTTGAAAGACAACATGCAAGTCAATTTTTTAATAAGGGGTAACTAAGTGAGTTCACCTTGACTATGGGATACAGGAAGAAAACATGGCTGATGCAGGAAAAAATCCCCCAAATTATACCATGGCTTATCTTTTTAGGAAAAGAAAAGAGGGCTTCTCTCTACACCCCAATAGCTTCTTTTGTACCCCCAATAAATTTTAAAATTTCCAATTTACCTTCTGTTAAAAAATATAAGATAATTTTTCTCTCGCCTATTTAATGCACAGAACTACCCCATCCCCAATTTTAACCTAGTTGCCTACTCCATATCCCTAAGTATTTTCTCCCTCCCTGCCTCTCTTGTGCTTTCCCACATTCGTAAGTACTCCTGCTTTTCCATATTTGCTCGTAGTGCATCTTGCAAGCCTATACTCCCACATCCCTAAGCCTTACTTTAGGTAAGTTGTTAATTTTTTTTTTCATTTTTACGTATTATACTTGAGAAGAAGTTAGTTTAGATTTGACATTGTTACCCATTACTTTATTTCTACTTTATGTTTTCACTTTTCTCGTTTGTCGATCTGCTGCCTATTTGTGTTTGTTTTTGTTAGATTTACGAATTCTATGAAAACAAATGTTGACATCCGGTTTGGTTTTTTTAATTACGGATGTTAACTTCTGTAGCTTATTTAAAAAAAATGTGTGTGTTTACGAATATCAATATCTGTTATCATAATTTGGCTTACGAATGTCGACAACTTTAGTTTTTATTTTAAATCTTGGGTACACCGGATGTCAACATCCATAGCAGTTTTTTTTTTTAAATCTTGAGTACATCGAAGGTCGATATTCGGTATGATTACTTGGTTTATGGCTGGCGACATCCGTAGTTTTTTTTTTTTATAAAAATCTAGGATATATCAGATGTCGACATCCAATATGATGAATTGGGTTACGGATGGCAACATCTGTAGTATTTTTTTTTTTAAAAAAAAATCTTTTGCATTTCGGATGACGACATCTAATATGATGATTTTGAATTTTTTTTTGGTTAATTATTTATATTTTTTTAGATATGCCTAGGACACAAGGTGGCACCACACAGCGTGGTTGTTCCTTTAGTTGTAACATCCCGATTGGATATTACTAATTTAAAATAAAATAAACAAAATAAAAGTTAAACTGCATTTATTATAATCTCTTTCCTGAAACAGGAAAATTAAAACCAGTTATTACATCACCATTATTCAAAATTCATAATGTTAACAACTATTACAAAACTCAATGTTTGTAAAAATACTATTTTCAAATACATAAAAGTAAGTTCACAAAAGAGTGCTCTCATGCTAGCCCCCACTTTGGATCTATGCCTCACCAGCATCACCTGCTACATCATTTGCTCATGTTTAACGAATTACACGATCATCGCCAATCATAAACAGACAGGGTGAGCTAACGGTAATAAGACATATACATACAACTCAAATATATGTGCACACACATATCAAAGGAACCATATCCTTTGATTTCAAACCACATGACCATCACCATGTTATCCATGTTCTACATCTTTGGATGGTAACCTCAAGATCCCCTTTGCTGCCACACCTACAAGCCACAACTTGTAGAACACGTGCGAGAAAACTGCTATGGACCACACTCCATAACGCCATGTGGAGTTACCAATATGAATCATAATTCGTACTCTCGACACAAGATTAGGACATCACTGGCCATAACCTATGATTGCTCAATTGAGTAGAGACCCTCCGTACGAACCACAACATGCACACTCACACCGGTAACACTCGCCAATCCGAGCCACAACTCAAGGAATGCTCGTGTTCATCCGCCATCCTGAGTTACAACTCAAAGGATGTGATTCCAAGCCATAAATCAAGGAATGTCACGTGTTTACCCTCTATCTTGAGCCACAACTCAAGGGATATCGTTCCAAGCCATTGTAACATCCCTGACGGATATTACGAGTTTTTAATAAAATAAAATGGAGATAATAAATAAACATCATTTATTGAAATATCATTTCCCAAAACGCGGGAAAATTAAAATTTTATTTCGTCACAAAGTAGATCAATTCCATAACTCGAAACTCAAATATAAAACCCAAGTTCAATAATTCAAATGATTACAAAATCCTCAATTTCATAAAACAATAAAACTTTGAACTTGGTTTCCCAAGCTAGCCCACGCTCCGGCTCTAGGCCTCACCAGATCCACTTGCAACATCACCTGCTCCCATGTACCGCGTACACAATCATCGCCAAACACAAGCAGATAGGGTGAGCTAACAGTTAAACAAACATATATATATATATATATATATATATATATATATATATATATATATATATATATATATATATATATATATATAAACATACCAAAGGAATTTCATCCTTTGACTCCATACCACATGGCCACCACCATGTTACCCGTGATCTACAATTTTAGATGAATACCTCAAGATGTCTTGCTGTCACAACTTGTAGAACACGTACGGGAAACCTGCTACGGGCCATACTCTGTAACGTCAGATGGAGTTCCCAATACGAACATAGTTCGTAACGTCCCAAGACTACCAAACTCGTCAGCCATACTGAGGGGGGCAATCTATCTGAACCCATTCGTACGAGCCACCACTCGCACACTCACATCGACAACACTCGCCAACCCAAGGCACAACTCAAGAGATGTCATTCTGAGCCACAACTCAAAGAATGTCACATGTTTAACCCTTATCCCGATCCACAACTCAAGGAACATCCAGCAAGTCGACCTTTAAGGTTATCACCAAAGCGTTGTAGATCACGCACATCCAAAAGCAAACAGCCACTCTGCCTTTACATTATTGCTTGGCGCTACACTTGAGCCGTTAGGCAAAATATGCTTCCAGACTGCCTGGCGGGGGACACGTGCCGCTAGGCGCCAAGCGCCTCTGATCCCACTACCACTGCAAGTATCGCCTGGCGGGACGACCCTCACCACCAGGTGCCATGTGTTATGATGTGATCCCAACAAGGCTTATAGCTTGGGTAAACGCCTAGGCCCAAATCATGCTCAAGGCCCAATACATGGCCCACATGCACCTTCAAGCCCAAGCCCATCAAGAGGCCCAATACATGGCCCACATCCAATTGGGCTTCATTCAAGATGGCACAAACCCACTTGGGCTTCTCACACTCTTCACATGGGCCAAAGATGTGAAGATTTGAAGAGGTGTATCAAAGAGCAATAAAATAGCAATAAGATTGGCCCATTGTTTAGGCCTTGTTTTCTAGAATAATAAGCCAAACAATGTGTAGTTGAATTGATAAAATTGGACTTGGCTAAGCCCAATAGGAGATTTGGCCATGAGCTATCAAAAGAGCCAAGGTGGACTAAGTGGAAGTCAACACTTCTTCCTACACCTCATGGATCTAAAGCATCCAAGGGTTAGGAATGCTTCCTAATTTTCCAAGGCATCATCCAATGGCCAAGATCAAGCCTCATTCTCCAAGCTTGATCTAAGGGCCAAGATCAAGGCCCACTCCATCCAATGGCTCTCCTTTCTCATGTGTAAATGGCTTCATATAAAAGCTAAAATTTTACTCATTTATAGACACTCTTGAAATTTTATGCAATAGATGCAACTTGAGTTGAGAGCACTCCTCCCTCTATTGCCTTTGAGAGTCACCATTTTCTAGAGATTTCCTCTCTCTACCTCTAGCCACCTTCCTTAAGCTAGCATAGATTAGGAAATCCTATCACCTCTTTCACCTTCCATTGCTTGCAAGTGCCTTCCAACTTGCCTCCATTCCTTCATCCATTTCCGCTGCCCATGGAGCTCTTCAAGCACCTTTGGAGCTCCACCACGTTCTAGTAGCCCACTATGATTGTAGCTATCGCCTAACGGTTTAGATTTTACCGTTAGGCGCTACACTAGTACATGATTTTTTTGGTCTTTGCACTTTGTAGAATCAAGTTTCACGTCTTTGCACTTTGTAGAATCAAGTTTCACATTTTCTAATTCATCATAGATTAACCTTACCCACAAACTGATACTTATCCGCCCCACCGTGATTCGTATTGCATCTCAATAGTCCCTATACCACATTATGTATAATCCTCGTGTCATCGCACATTGGTTCAATACCCATCACAACTATAGTTGTCCATAGAGTCCCCATTTTAGGAACCAAGGATACCTACCTCAATCAACTCCAAATCTTTTATTCTTTATTAATTATTACATCCCCATCCTAACCAATCATAATCAGCCCTAACATTTGGGGTACCTAATATGCACTACTTTTTACCTCATAAAATTTCCAATCTCAACCTAACCTTAGAATCATTTCCCATCCTTAGTTTATGTTGTGTCCTCCTTCTCTCTCTTTATATCCAAGGTTCCACTACTCAGTAAGCAATCATACCACTCAAATCAATGCACAACCCTTCCACGAATTCATGTTTTGTGATAATTCCTATAATTCTAGGATTATATTATCACACACCACAACCAACATATTATTTAAAAACAATACATTATTAAAATAATACCCAATTTGGAATACATAGGACTCGAACTCAAGTCCTCTCAACACAACCAACTACTCTCAACCATTTGAGCTAGTACTTTTCCACATCATACATGTCAGTATTAAATGTCATAAAGGTTCCCACTACCCATATTTATTAATTAATTAATTAATTAATTTTCGTGGGTCTCACAACCACAAGTCAAAACTCTGGCAAAACGATCTTTAAGGTATTACCCAAAGCCTTGTAGACCACGTAAAATAAAAAAAATATATATATATATATATAATAATAATATAAACATTTTGATAAATTAAGGACATGAAAGTTGAAATTACTTTATCAACATTTTGATACTTATAAACACGGCAACTTTACCACTATAGTGAAATTTTTATTTGATAAATATTCAATTAGATATTTGACTTTCACATGAAAATCAAGAACTTCATTGGAGTTGTTAAAAATAATTATTTTCTTTGTACATGCACAGCTGTAAATAAGATTACCTATTCATATCACTATTAAATTCATTTAAAAAAAATTTGTAAGTGTAACATCCAAAAAAAAAAAAAATATAATAATAATATAAATAAATAAAATAAAAAAGAAATATCTATATTTTTTTTAA